>CAACVD010000194.1_pt1 | contig 28361 bp, 36 predicted proteins | sample 2381771 | NCBI WGS metagenome assembly CAACVD01 (sample SAMEA5211965, study PRJEB30684) | marine metagenome | biome: Marine; feature: Epipelagic; material: Water | collected 2015-10-15 | depth 15 m
ATAGTTCGGACGAGGCAAAGCACTACGCTGATCGTGCTACTGTCGTGAAGGTTTTGATGCAGAAAGTATTAGAGAAAGAGGAGACTGTGTGATGGCTAAAATTATTGAAGCTGAGTATCGCGTAACGAGTTTCTGGGAGCCTAAGAATATAGACGACTGGCCCGTGGATGAGGATGGCTACTGTCGTGAGATAGAGACCGCTGCCCAGTGGTGGATTAAGGACGATATGCTGTTTGTGATCTGGGATGCGTGTGCCTTGGGGCAGGTGGCTATGAGCTATCCACCAACGCACGAGGCGGAGGGTGTTTGCGATTTTAAACGTGCTGATAAGATTTATGTCGGTGCAGAAGAGAGCACTCTCCATCGCGTGGAGCAGGTCCAGTGATCTCAGGGGTTTCGTTTTGTCACAGGTGTGACAGTAGGGCTGATGTAAAGGAGGGTAACACCCTTCTTTGCTCAGACTGTTGGTTTAAAATCTATGCAAAAAGGAGTGAAAAGCATGGGCAAGGTAAAGGGTTGGCTGATGGACATGGAGGAAGACGCCATGTGGATGTCACGAGATTCGTGGGCCGCGAGACACGGCGCACATAACCTGACTGTATATGACGAGGCACGTGACAAGTATGATGGTCACATTACAGAGCCAGATGGCTCACCAAAGGAGGAAGAAAATGACAACTAAGACAAAAACTAGGGGCAGACCCAAGGGATCGAGCACCAGGAAAACATTTCAGTTGAGCAAGGACGAGCGGATCATTCTGCTGGGCGCGCGCAACAATCTCAAAGACATGAGAAATAGTCTTGATGAAACGCAGGATTGCCATCTGTCGGACATCAGGAACCTGCATGAGGCTGTGCACCTGATGGATAAGATACTTGGGTTTGATCTGCGTGACCCTGAGGGCAGGGGCGGCTGGTACTACGCCGATCATGTTCTGTCGGAGGATGTTGATGAGAAGCAGACAACCACATGACAGTCTGAAGGCGGCGTATGACGAGAGTCTACCAAGATTCTTGTCCGCTGCGCGGCAGTCTTTAGAGGATTATCAGACGCTTTATCCTAACAATTCCGCGCCCAACTTGCTGGCGAAGGACTTTGACGACATGACAAGATCATTGTGGGATTGTGTAGAGCTAGAGGTTTTAAAGCCTTGGCGTGAGGACTTTGTGAAGGATGACTAAAAAGCGTCCTCACAATAGGCGAAAGCCTAGCAAAACACAGTTGCCATCGCATAAACGTGCGATGGCTAACAGATATAAGGTTTTTGTTATTGTAGAAATGACCAAGCAGATGAACGTCACTGCCTTGGACGAAGAGCAGGCAAAGTATTTTGCTGAGAACAGGATAAGGAATAATTCAAAAACACTTTCAAGGCTGACAGGTGGTAACGTAGGAGACGTTCATGTGGTCAGCGTTAGTTGGGAGGAGAAAGATGATTAAGATAATGAAGTGGTCATTAACATTAAACGGGATGCATCCATCATCAAGAGGCGGAGTTGATCCAGATTTTGAGGGTATGTATTTGTGCTCTCAGGGAGTTGATCCTTCGTTTCAGGAAGAACCGTACCAAGGACCACGGGCGGAGAGCGAATTTGTTGTGCGTAATAGTGTGGATGTAGATCAGCCGCCAATAGGTAGATCAGGAGATCAAGAGAGATGATTATCCAGGGCGATGGATCGTGGGCCAAGCTGCTGGCTGAAAGTAGATGCCCGATATGCACGGGCGCCATTGAGGCCAGCAAGTGCAGGGTTTGTGGATTAATGATTGGACAAGGAGAGGACATGTCAAAATCAAGAGCAAGAAAATACAAGAGTTCGCAGGAGCATCTCAACAAATCCCTACGTAAGGTAGAGGAGTTGTTCTTTGAGAGCACCAACAAGGACAAGTGGCGAGGTGAGGAGGCGGAGGTTCAGTTGCTGGATCAAGCTGTGTCCACGTTGCAAGAGGCGCAGAGCTTGTTGGTAAAAGCAAGACTGCGGGTGAAGGTTACGTCATGACAGACATCGATCCTTTATTGACACCACTCAAAATTATTTTCGATTACATGGACGGAGACATAAACTTGGAAGATGCAGCGACAGCGATACAAGAGGCCGATCCTGATATGACATACAAGGAGGCCAAAGAGATGTTGATGCAACAGCCAAGGGACAACGTCATGGACATACAGCTATTCAGGTCAGGGGTGTGAGGATTCTCCTCTAAAATGGCGGGGGGCATTGGGTTTGCCCTCGTCTAACGATGAGTCTGTCCCCCGATAGACGAGTCGATAACACAAGGCTCTGGATGTTTTCTATCACCGTCCCCTTTGGTTATTCAGCGGTGATAACAAAGCAAAGCCTACCTCACAGGTGGTTTAGACATTTTCCACCTCAAAAACTAGGTAAATCCAGAGAACACCCAAACGATTTTTAACAGGAGGCACATATGCTTACGAAGATACCAAATATTTTTAAGAGACTGTTGAAACTGTTTTTCCCAATGTTCGTGGCTGAAGAACGCAAGACCAACATCTCTAGAGCACAATTAGCCAAGGAGTTAGAGCCAGGACTCAACGCTTTGTTTGGACCCGAATATCTACAATATGACCCAGACCTAACGCCCGAAGAGAGAGAAAAGCTACTCGCAGAGCATAAGCAGAGAGAAAAGAAACGAGAGGCTGACAAGAAGCTTGCAGCCAAGAAGAGGGCGGCAAAAAGAAAGGCCGCTAAAAAGAAAACAACTCGCGTTGTTACTGCCAAGGCGAAGTTAAAGCCTGTTGCGGCTCCGAAGAAGAAGCGTGGCCGTCCACCGAAGGCAAAGAAGTAATGAAGTTCAAGTACAAAACAAAGCCATATGAACACCAGCATGAGGCCCTGGTTAGGTCACATGACAAGAGGAACTATGGCTACTTCATGGAGATGGGGTGCGGCAAATCAAAGGTGTTGTTGGACAACATCGCTTGGTTGTATGACGAAGGTCATATCGACACGGCAGTGATTGTCGCCCCCAAGGGGGTATACATCAACTGGCAAACGAGCGAGATCCCCGCACATATGCCCGACCACATACCGCATGAGGTTTATGTGTGGAAGGCCAGCCCCAACAAAAAGCAGAAGGACAGACTGATCGAGGCTGTCAGCAACAGGGAATCGTTGCGTATTCTACTTGTTAATGTGGAGGGCTTTGCTACTGCCAAGCTACCAAAGTATCTCGCTGCCTTTATCAAGGGCAGTGAGTTTATGTTGGCTGTCGATGAGTCAACAACGATCAAGAACCCAAGGGCCAAGCGCACAAAGACGCTGGTCAAGATGGGTATTCATGCCAAATACAAAAGGATCCTGACCGGATCTCCTGTGACTAACTCACCGATGGATCTGTACGCGCAGTGTGGATTCATGGACAAGAACCTACTGGGTCATGACTCATACTACTCTTTCCAGGGGCGGTATGCGGTGACCAGAACCCAACGCATGGGTAGCCACAGTTTCCAACAGATCGTTGGGTTTCGTAACCTTGAGGAGTTGTCTGAAAAACTAAAGAAGTTTTCGCACAGAGTCACAAAGAAGGAGGCTCTTGATCTGCCCGACAAGATATACACCACCAGAGATGTGGGTCTGACGGACAAGCAGATCGAATACTATGCATCGATCAAGCAGTCAGCGATAGCGATACTGGATGGGGGCAAGTTTGTTAGCGCGCCAGCCGCCATGACGCAGTTGCTACGGGTTCAACAGGTGTTGTGTGGGCACGTAATGGATGATGATGGACACCTGGTGGAGATACCATCCAAGAGGCTAGATGCAATGTCCGACTGCATTGATGAGATGACAGGGCAAGTTATCATCTGGGCGCGGTTCAGGTATGACATAAAGAACATCGAGGCCATGCTGAAGAAGGTCCACGGTGCGAGTTCCACTGTTAGTTTTTACGGGGATACATCGGACCAAGATCGACAGGATGCAATTACATCTTTCCAAGCTGGCACGGCTAGGTTCTTTGTGGCTAACCCACAGACCGCAGGGCGTGGCCTGACGCTGACCGCAGCATCCAACGTGATCTACTATTCCAACGACTTCAACATGGACAGTAGAGCGCAGTCGGAGGACAGATGTCACCGGATCGGACAGGACAAGAAAGTTCTGTATGTAGACCTGATGGTTCGCAACACGGTGGACGAGCATATCGTAAAGAGTTTGCAGTCGAAGCTGGTTCTGTCAGCCAAGGCTCTAGGTGAGGAGGTTCGGCAGTGGCTGGAGTTGACTCCAAAAAAGAATCAGTGAGTGTCGCACTGTGAAGACGGCACGTAACGTAGTAGAGGAGGGCACAGCATGGGCTGGCTTGAAGCATTAAAAAACAAATCAGTGTTACTTTATATAGGAGGAATTGTAGTAGCTAACTTTGGATTCACATACATTCCCATGATTCCATTGCCAGGAGGAGAGATGTTCGCTCCGATGAGTTTGCTTGTCGGGTTTATTTTTGTATGGCGGGACATGGCACAGCAGGACATTGGTCATCGAGTTTTAGGTGCAATGCTTATAGGCGCGGCTCTTAGTTACTTTCTTGCTGATCCATTTGTTGCAGTGGCTAGTGTCGTTGCATTTGCAATCAGTGAGCTGGTGGACTGGGCGGTCTATACTTACACTAAGAAACCACTACGAGATCGGATTCTGTACTCGTCAGCCATCGGCACGCCCGTAGACTCCGCCGTGTTCATGCTGATGCTTGGGTTCTTTAGCTGGTACGGATTCTTCGTGATGGTTGCCAGCAAAATGATTGGCGCCGGAATCGTGTGGTACAGGTTGGGAATGAAGTCATGAACTTCCAAAACAAATATGAAATGGATGTTGATGGGATCATTTGCCCCGTAGACGGCCAGTCGATTAAGTACAACTTAGTCTTCAAAACAGGAGACAAGATTGAAGTTGAAGCGATACTGGAATGGATAGAGGAACAAAAATCTACTCCCATGTTTCAAGAAGACTTCGCTCGTAAGTTTGCTGAATATTGGTTTGCTCCGGTTCGCGATGATCATCTCATTGTAAGAGGAGTGCATTCTGGGGTTCATATCACTTCAGAAGTTATTTCATGATTCACTACCACGGCACACCACTAACACCAAAAGAGGCGCTTCTCCGCATGGCGGGGAAGCATCTTTGCGTATCGTTTTCTGACCCCCGTGACGCCGATGTCTGTCTTAATATAGCGCAGTCTGTCATGTGGGATAACGGTGCGTTCACTGCATTTACGCAAGGCAAAGAATTTAACATCAACGCATTTTACGAATGGATCGAACCTCGACTTGGGCACCCGCATTGGGCAGTGATACCTGACGAGATAGGTGGGGACGAGGCACAGAACAGAGCCAAGCTCAGAACGTGGCCTTTTTCAAAAGAGTTTGGTGCACCTGTCTGGCATTTACATATGCATACAGATTACCTGCTTTACTTGTGTGATAACTACCCAAAAGTCTGCTTCGGGAGCAGCGGTGATTATTGGAAGATCGGGACGATAAAATGGGAGCAACGAATTGATGAGGCTTTTAACGTAATTTCTCAACGGCATCGTCACTTGCCTTGGATTCATATGCTTCGGGGGTTGTCACAGTCTGGCAAGCGGTGGCCTTTTGCTTCGGCTGATAGTGTCAACGTAGCAAGAAACTACAAGGACTCTAACTCTGACCCCGAAAAAATGGCGAGAAGGATTGATGGGGTGCAGTGCCCAATTCATTGGGACTCTGAATGTTGTATGCAACAGATGGAGTTATCGATATGAGGCACGTTGATTTGTGTTCGGGTATCGGTGGGTTTGCTCTGGGATTTGAGTGGGCTGGCCTGTCGAAGCCTGTGCTTTTTTGCGATATAGAGCCTTGGAGCCGCAAGGTATTAGCAAAGCACTGGCCTCACGTGCCGATAGCAACAGATGTAAAGGAGTTAGCGAATGACCCAATACGACTTGTTCCAGAGTGCGACATCCTCACAGCAGGATATCCTTGCCAGCCGTTCAGTGCTGCCGGCAAGCAAAGAGGCGAGGAAGATGACCGTCACATCTGGCCTGAAATATTCACCATTATTAGATCGAAAAGGCCGCGCTGGATTGTTTGCGAAAATGTTTATGGGCATGTCAGCTTGGGCCTCGACGAAGTGTTATCTGACCTGGAGGGGCAAGACTACACCTGCCAAGCGTTTATTGTTCCAGCTTGCGCCGTCGATGCACCACATAGACGAGATAGAGTTTGGATTGTTGCCAACACCGACAACACAGGACAACCCGCAGGTGCGGGGCGAAGGCAAGACAATCGGCACGAAGAGGGGCACGACTCTGGGCGGGTATGCAAGGATGTGGTCAACACCCAGAACGACAGACGGGACGGGAGGGCCACGCAACCTAGCAGATCAGGTTCGGATGTGGCCGACTCCAACAACAAGGGATCACAAGGGTGGATATCTGGGCGGCAGAATTCGGGACGGCAAGGTGAGCATGGACACTCTGGATGTAGCAGTTCAGCACACAGACAACCAACAGAAGACTGGTGGACAGTTGAACCCGCAGTGGGTCGAGTGGCTAATGGGATACCCCGAAGGGTGGACAGACTTAAAGGATTAGGTAATGCCATCGTGCCACAGATCGCGCAGCGGATTGGTGAGACAATAAAGGCGGTGGAGGCATGAAGCTTGAAATAACACCCATCAGCATCCGCGAGGCCAATGAATTTGTAAGTAACTTTCATCGGCACAACAAGCCAACCCAGGGCGGGAGGTTCGCGGTGGGTGCAACCTATGGCGATGATCTTATTGGAGTAGCTATCGTGGGCAGGCCCGTGTCAGCAACTTTAGAAGATGGCGTAACCGCAGAGGTTACCAGATTATGTGTTGTGGGTCACGCACCCAAAAACTCTTGCAGTTTTCTTTACGGGCGGTGCTGGCGAATCTGGCAACAGATGGGTGGCAGGCGCATGGTCACATACACCCTGCAAGAAGAGTCAGGATCATCTTTGAAGGGCGCCGGCTGGAGGATTGTAGGAGAGGTGAAGCCGCACGACAGATGGACCCCAAAGGGTGGTAACAGAAATTGGCAACCTATTTACGGACAGATGAAGTTTAGGTGGGAAGCATGAAGAATCCATACACACTACCTGAGGGTGAGGTGCAGATTAGTTTTAGCGGTGGGCGCACCAGTGCTTACATGCTTCATCATATCTTGGAAGCAAATGGTTCTTTGCCAGACAGAGTAAAGATCAGCTTTGCCAACACCGGAAGAGAAATGCCGGAGACCTTAGACTTTGTGCAAGAGTGCGCGCAACGATGGGACGTTCCTGTTATCTGGGTGGAGTACAAGCGCAACAAAGAGGAAAGAAAGAATTCATACAAGATAGTATCTCACAACGAGGCAAGCCGTAACGGAGAGCCTTTCAAAGAGCTGATCGAGGCAAGAAAGTATTTGCCAAACGCTGTGGCTCGATTCTGCACATCGGAGTTGAAGGTAAAGCCGATGAAGAAATATCTATTGTCACTTGGTTGGAAGAAGTGGACCGCATGTTTGGGGATACGAGCCGATGAAATGCGTAGGGTAAAAGAGGATAGCAAAGATCGATGGGTGTTCTGGCATCCTTTGGTTGATGCCGGTGCAGCAAAGGCTGACATATATGAGTTTTGGAAAGCGCAACCTTTCAACTTGAAGTTGGTTAGTGCTAACGGTGTCACGCCAAAAGGTAATTGCGACATGTGTTTTTTGAAGAGTGAGGCAACACTAGCTGCAATTGCAAAGGAACATCCAGACATTGCAGAGTGGTGGATAGAGATGGAACAAATTACCAAAGGCACATTTCGCAAGGATAGAAACCTAGAACACTTTGTTGACTTTGCGCAACGGCAAGAGGACTGGGTATTTAATGAAACAGGGTACTTTTGCCAAGCTGATGACGGTGAATGCACTGGTTGACTTTTGTATTAACTACACATATTTTACACATTAAAGGAGGCATCAATGCCAAAAAACCCCACAGATAAATCTAAAACCACAAAGAAATACATGACTCTTGGTATACCTATCGACATCTATAACAGATTGAAGAAGGTTGCAGATGAGCATGACAGGCCGATGTGTCGGCACATTTCATACATGTTGAAAAGAACTGAGGGAGAAGAGGCATCTAGTTAAAAGTAAACAGACTACCCTTGATAGTTAACTTTGTGTTAGTATCAAGGTTCGCACCCGAAGGGGTTAAACTTTATTTATGAAGGAGATAACGATGAGCGATGTGTTTTCGCTATTTGAAGAAGAGGCCGTCAACGCCGATAAGTTTGACAATGTGGATAAGGAAGGGGCTTCGGACCTTTCCAATCTTATTCGTAGATCTATTCAGGTTGATCAAGACATCAAAGATGCAGAACAGCATCTGAAAGATCTAAAATTCAAAAAGAAAAAGTTGAACGAAGAAGACATACCTATGCTCATGGAGGGCATGGGCATGGATAGTATTAGCGTAGATGGTCACAAGGTGACGCTGCGCCAGTTCGTTCATGCTAGAATTCCAGACGACAAGCGTGATAAAGCCTTTGCTTTTTTACGATCTGTAGGTGAGGCCGACATAATCAAGAATGATGTGACGGTTTCCTTTTCAGCAGGACAAGACAATCAAGCTGGGGCGGTGGTCGATGACCTTCGTCAACAAGGGTTTGACCCTGCTCAAAAAACACATGTTCATCCACAGACTTTGAAGAAGTGGGTGGGAGACCGCATCAAGGACGGTAAGGAAACCGACTTCGATACATTCGGAGTTTATGTTGGAACAGAAGCAAAGATCACAAGGAGCTAATCATGGCTGAAACAAATGTAACAGAGAAGAACAAAACAGAAGTATCAACAATCATGGCTGACATGGCTGAGTTTGCCGGTGAAGGTATGGACATCATCACTGCTGATGACATGCAGATACCCTTTGTCAGGATACTTCAGGCTTTGTCCCCAGAAATACAGAAGAACGATCCCAAGTTTATTAAAGGCGCATCCGCTGGAGATTTGGTTAACACCGTGACGGGACAAATCTGGGAAGGCGATGACGGTCTAGTTGTGATCCCATGTGGGTACACAATGAAGTACCTTGAGTTCGGGTTACGAGAATCAGGTGGGGGGTTCCAAGGTGAGATACCTAGCAATCACCCAGACATAGCCAACACCACTAGGGACGGGGCTAATGAGGTTCTACCAAGCGGCAATGAGCTTGTCCGATCTGCCCAACATCTTGTCATGATTGTAGACATGAAGACTGGTGCAACCCAGCAAGCAATCTGCGATATGAAAAAGACACAATTGAAAGTGTCTAGACGTTGGAATACGCAGATGAAGATGGTTCAGTACCAAGGTGCAAACGGATTATTCAACCCACCTATGTGGGGCACTGCATGGAAACTGATCACTGTTTCTGAGAGCAACGATAGGGGTACATGGTACAACTATTCTGTCTCTAGGGTAGAGCCAGGTGACGTTCCTGGGCAGGCGTTTTCTGCGGCGAGATCTTTCTTCCAATCCTTTAAGTCTGGTGATGTTCAGACATCTGCTGGCACTAGCGAGGAGATGCAAAACCCCGCCAAATCTAATGAGGACACTGACGACATTCCATTCTAGACATCTGCTCTTTGCAAAATAGGGGGCAGATATGAGCCTGAACGAAAGGTTCATGGCGGCGTTTGATGGTTTCAGCGGTGCACATGGGCGAACAGACATATCGGAAGAGCGTAGGGCTGGTAAGCAAAAAGCACACTCGCGGATTGTGCGCCAGCCGCTCACCAAGGATCTTATAGATGGTCACCTATCAGGTAAGACCGGCATAGGATCTATCCCGATCAAAGAAACAAACAAGTGCTCCTTTGGGGCACTTGATATAGATCAGTATCCACTAGACTTAGCTGCGTTGGACAAGAGATTACGCAAAAGCAAAATCCCTTGTGTTGTTTGCAGATCCAAGTCTGGTGGTGCTCACATATTCTTTTTCTTTTCTGAGGAAATATCTGCCGGTCAATTCAGAGACAAGGCAAGCGAGATCTCTGCTCACTTTGGGTATGGGGGGTGCGAGATATTTCCAAAGCAGGAACAGATTCTTGTCGAGCGTGGGGACATAGGTAACTTTATTAACCTGCCCTACTTTGAGCACAAGCAGACAACAAGGTATGCGATCAAGGCAGATGGCAGTGATGCCACGCTAGAGGAATTCCTTGACCTAATTGATAAGCGTAGGTGTAAGCCGAAAGACTTTGTGAAGCTGAAGCTTGGCAAGACCAAGCCTGAGTTTGCTGACTGGCCTCCATGTTTACAGAGCCTGTTCTCAGATGGTGTGCCTGAGGGTACGAGAAACACTGTGATGTTTGGCGCCTGTGTCGGGTGCAAGAAAGAGCAGCCAGAAAACTGGAGATCTAGGCTTGAGGAGTTGAACATAAATCATGTGTCTCCTCCGTTGCCAGCCTCTGAGATAGTCACTGTACAGCAACAGCACGAGAAGAAAGAGTATGGCTATCCGTGTCAGCAAGAGCCATTCAAATCACGTTGTAACAAAACGCTGTGCAAGACACGCAAGTACGGGGTGGGTAGCAACAGGGCAAGCTCAGAGATAACAGGACTGTGTGTTGTTAAGTCTGAGCCACCTGTCTGGTTCTGTGACGTTGATGGCAGCAGAGTTGAGTTGACGACAGAGGAGTTGCAAACACCACAGAAGTTTCAGAAGGCATGCATGGAGCAGATCAGAATCATGCCACCACTACTGAAGATATCAGAGTGGCAAGATCTGGTTGCCATGTTGATGCAGGATATGAGCGAGATCGATGTGCCTGAGGAGTTAACATATAAGGGTCAGTTCTATGACTTCCTTGAGGACTTCTGCACGGGCAGGGTACAGGCCATGAGTCCAGAGGAACTGGTGCTTGGTAAGCCTTGGACCGAGGACGGAGTTACATTCTTCAGGATCGAAGCCCTTTTAAAGTTTCTGCGTAACCACCGCTTTGACAGCTACAGTCGCGGACAAATTCAGGAACGCCTAAAGGAGATGAACCCTGACAGTAATGCAAGCGGGTCGAAAAGGTTTAAGGACTCAAAGGGAGAGTGGAGAACTGTCAGAGTGTGGCACATACCTGAGTTTAAGGCACAGGTCGATGTACCAGACATAGAGTATAAAGAAGACGAGGTGCCGTTCTGATGAGGTACAAAGCACATTTCTATTGTGACAACTGTGGAAGCAGGTGGGTCACTTACTACAAAAAATTAAACTATCTAGAAAGAGGTGACTGCTGTGATAAGTGCTCTCAACACGTACCCTTTTGGACAGAGCTTGAGGAAACGGTTGTAGAGCCACACTTTTACGAGAAGGTGGAGGATTAAAATGGGATACGTAGCCAGTTTTTATTGTGACAGATGTAAATCGAATTGGAAGATGTTTTTCTCCAACCACAAGTCAATGGCAGAGGGTGATGCATGTCAGGTATGCACGGATGATAATGATTGGGACACCCCCAAAGTGGTTGTTGTTGAGCCGCATTTTTATGAAGAAGTGGATCAAGCATAATGGAAACTACGATTTTTGGACCCCCAGGCACGGGTAAAACAACAAAGCTTTTGAACATTGTGGATGAAGCACTGCAAGACGGAACGCATCCCACGCGCATAGGTTTCTTTTCTTTCACTCGGAAAGCTGCGGAGGAAGCCAGAAGCAGAGCGGTCAGTAAGTTCAACCTTGATGTAAAGGACTTCTTAAACTTCAGGACGTTGCACTCTTTGGCATATCATACACTCGGTTTGCAAGGAACTGATGTGATGAGGACGGGAGACTGGAGTGAATTATCAGAGGTTGTTGGACTCCCGTTTACAGCTAATGGATCCTTGAACATGGATGAAGGTCTGTTGTTTAAGCCGGGTAGGGGCGGCGATGCATACATTAGTGTTATAAATCTCGCGCGCGTAAAGCAGATCGGATTGATAGAACAGTTTAACAAGACAGATGATTGGAGACTGTCCCGCTCCCAGCTTGAGGTTGTAGACTCAGCCTTGAGTTCATACAAGAGCGTCAAGGGTAAGCTTGATTTTGTTGATATGATAGAACAGTTTATCGGAAGTGGAGAGGGTCCGTATCTTGATCTGCTGATCATCGATGAGGCTCAAGACCTAGCACCGTTGCAATGGAAAATGGTGAAGGAGGTCTTAGTACCAAGGGCCGAGCGCGTATATTATGCCGGCGATGACGACCAGTGCATCTATAACTTTGCCGGTGTTAATGTTCAAGACTTTATGAATTCTTGTGAAAATATTGAAGTTTTGAACAAGTCCTACAGGCTTCCTCCACAAATATTCAACCAAGCTGCAAGACTGATCAAGAGGGTTGGTATCCGTCAGAGAAAGTATTGGTCTCCAGGAAGCCATGAGGGTTCTGTTAATTGGCATTATGATCCATACACCATTGATATGAAAAAGGGCGAGTGGCTGGTGTTGGGTAGAACTAATGCCGTGGTCAACGAGTTTGGGTCTGCACTCAAGGATCAGGGTATACTGTTCTGGCGCGAGGGTCGTGGAAAGAAAGGCTGGTCTGTGTCGGAGAACATACTAGAAAGCCTTGAGACTTGGATACGGTTGTGCAGGGGCGAGGATGTATCGTTTGACACGCTCAGAGTCTTTACCAAGTTTGTTCGCCTTGAAGTTGCATCAAGGTCATGCAAGCGGAAGATAAACGCCTTGGATTGTGAGATGACATACAACCTAGACTATGTGATCAAGAACTGCGGCTTTGCAGCAGACAGTCAGATGCATTGGTCTAATGTTATAAAGGTGTCGGACAAGGAGGTTACCTACATCACTTCTGTTCGCAGAATGGGTGAGAAGATTTTGGGTAACACAAAGCCAAGGATCAGACTGTCAACCATACACGGGGCCAAGGGCGGAGAAGCAGATAACGTGGTCTTGCTAACAGAGACCAACAAGGCATGTGAGAACAGCAAGGATCAGGACAGTGAGATCCGTTGTTTCTACGTGGGCATGACAAGAGCCAAGAAGAACTTACATATTGTTGAGAGTGGCGATACGAGGTTTAGGATCTGATGAAGCAAGAAAAAATAAAAACAAGAGAGGATTTCCTGCGCGAGGCCGAGGCACTGATCAACGGTCCAAGGGCCTTACAATATGGGCCAGCTAAGAAGAACCATGAGCGGATAGCTCAGATATGGACTATCCTTCTTGATAAGAAACTAAAAGACAGAATTGAACCCGAAGATGTGGTGGCTTGTATGGTGGGCTTGAAACTAGCAAGACTGGCCGAGGACATACACAAGGATGATTCATGGGTAGATATAATCGGATATGCCGCACTGGGCGGGGAGTTGATAAACGATGAAAGCTGACATCTTCGATGAAGAGGCCATATGGCAGCCACCCTCAAGCTTCCCTGATCTAACCAAGTACGACAGGATATCCATAGACCTTGAGACCAAAGATCCAAACCTGATGAGGCTTGGCCCTGGGTGGTGCAGAGGTGATGGATATGTGATTGGCTACGCCGTGGCGGCTGGAGATTTCTGTGGCTACTATCCTGTTAGGCACGAGTCAGGCAACCTACCCGAAAGAATTGTAGTTAACTGGTTAAAGAAACAGTTAGCCACGCCTAATATTGAGAAGGTTATGCACAATGCGATGTATGACCTTGGGTGGTTACGGTGGGCCGGCATCGAGGTGCAAGGCAAGATCATCGACACTATGATAGCTGCGCCCCTACTGAACGAGAACCGCAGATACTACAACCTGAACTCACTAGCTGGTGAGTATCTGGGTGAGTGGAAGAACGAGAAGATGCTCCGCTCTGCCGCTGAGATGTATGGCGTGGACCCGAAGGCAGAGATGTGGAAGCTGGACTCGTTGTTTGTGGGACGCTATGCCGAGCAAGATGCTTCGGTGACCCTGAAGCTGTGGGACAGGCTGAGTGTAGAGTTAAAGAAGGACGAAGTGTCCGGTATCTTTGAGTTGGAGTCAGCCCTGATTCCTGTTCTTCTTGACATGAAGCAGAAGGGTGTGAGGATAGACACGGATAAGGCTGAGTCCACAAAGAAAGAACTGATCAAGCGTGAGGGTGTTCTACTTAAAGAAATAGAGAAAGAGACTGGGGTCGCCGTTGAGCCGTGGTCCGCTGCATCGGTAGCACAGGTGTTTGACAGTCTTGGTCTTTCTTACAACAGGACAAAAAATACGGATGCACCCTCCTTTACAAAGAACTTTTTGTCTAGCCACGAGCACCCTATCGCGCAAAAGATTGTACGCCTTCGGGAGTTTAATAAGGCAAACACCACATTTGTTGAGACAATCCTTGAGCATTCGCATAACAATCGTATCCATTGTGATTTTCACCCTCTTCGTACAGATGAAGGGGGCACAGTTACCGGACGATTTTCTTCGTCCCATCCGAATCTCCAACAAATCCCAGCGAGAGACCCAGAAATAAAAGCCATGATTCGTGGCCTGTTTATCCCAGAGGAGGGGTGCAAGTGGGGCAGCTTTGACTACTCGGCTCAAGAGCCTCGATGGTTAGCTCACTACTGCGCTAGTATGAAGAACCCACATCCAGCCGTTGCCTCTGTTGTAGAAGCATACCACAAAGGCAATGCTGACTTCCATCAAATGGTTGCCGACCTAGCGGAGATAACCAGAAAAGAAGCCAAGACGGTTAACTTGGGTATCATGTATGGCATGGGCAAAGGCAAGCTGGCTAACGTGCTTGGTATAAATACAGAAGAGGCCACTGAACTAATGAATAACTACCATGCCAATGTCCCCTTCGTTAAGGGCATGGCTGATGCAGCAATGGAGAGAGCAGCAAAGAACGGTCAGATCAGAACATGGTTGGGCAGGAAGTGTCGCTTTGATATGTGGGAGCCTAAATCCTTTGGATATCACAAAGCTTTGAAGCTTGAGGAAGCAGCAAAAATATATGGTGGCAAGGGCATGATTCGCCGTGCCTTTACATACAAAGCACTCAACAAACTCATCCAAGGTTCAAGTGCCGATCAAACAAAGAAAGCAATGGTAGACTGTTATGCAGAGGGACTAACACCTACATTAACCGTGCACGATGAACTATGTTTTAGTGTGGAGAGCCAGAAAGATGCTTCGCGTATAAAGGAGATCATGGAGACATGTGTCCCTCAACTAAAGGTGCCCTTTGAAGTTGACGCGGAGTTTGGGGATAATTGGGGAGAAGTTGGCTAACCTACATCGATTCTCAGCGACCTCAAGGTACTAGCACACAGCCAGCGCCAACGAAGTCCACGAGAATCGATGTTTTTTCTCAGTGTTTTCAGTCAGTTGCAAGTGAGCGCATACGGTCTACCAAACGCCTTGCGCGGTTGGGAACCTGCGTATACCACCTGGAATCAATCATAGCGGATCCAGCGGCATAGAAGTCTCTAGCATCAACCGCTGCTTTCATGTCTTTGAACTTGCTAAGTCTAGGGCGACCCATGTTGAACATCATATTTGCAATGATGTGCTGGCACTCTTCGGGTAGATCATCAAAGTCTTCGTACAATACTTTGCACTCTTCTACTGTTACAGCGATGTCCAGGTTGAACAGTTGCTTGACCCGCTCCTGCTCGACCACTGTACCGACAGGCTTGCCGTGCTCTTGATCCATCTCAGTAATCAAGTGTCCTATGCCCGTTGTGGGTAGGCCGAGATGGTCCAAGTATATTTCATACTTGCAGCCCTCGTCCTCCGCGATCTCTCCGCGCAATCTATCTTTGTTCATAACTAGGGGTTCCTTTGACTTATAATCATGTTCTTCATTGCGTCAAATGGGTTAGATGAATACAAAGCTGGGTTGTTTCTAATGTTACTAGGCCCTGCTACTGGTTGAGTTGGTTGAACAGGTGCCGTAGTAGCTACAGATGGCGCAGAAGTAGGCGCCGATATGCTAGGTGTAGAGACAGCAAGGTCTGGAGGCAATACAACGGGGGTGTTAGGACCAACGTCCGAGGATTGAGTTTCTTCTGTTTGTCCACCCAGTTCTATGTTTCTAAATTCTCTCTTAACAGAACGAATGGCACCCATAGGTAGTCGATTTCCATTGTCTCTAACCGCTCTTTTAGTCTCGTCACTAACTTCCATAGGTGTAAACTTACCACGCATTAGGTTCGTTACATCACCAACTTTATATTTTTTAAGAGATCTCCGTATCTCACTATCTCGCATACCAAGTGCTCTCATATCTTTTACGGTTTGATACATTCTGTTCTGAACCCTGAGGAGCGCCTCATTAGCATCTCTGTAAACTCCCACGGCATCTGTATCTGATAAATTACCTTGTGTTTTTACTGCTGTGTTAAAAATTTGACGAGCGCCTGTTATATTACTTTTGTAGTCAAACGAGGAATACATCGCAATCTTATCAGGCTTAACCTCTATCTCGCCAACTCCTGTCACAGCCCTGAGAAGTTCCTCTGCGGCACTTCTTTCATTGCCGGCAGCATCTTTATCACTGACCATAGAATCAGGTAATGTGCCACGCAAGAACCTACCAAACTCGACTCCACCAGTTTGAGTTGCCTTGGTTTGAGCCTTAAAAGTTACAGGAGAACCCCCTGGATTAAATGCTTCCGCAACGTGAAAAAGACTTTTGTATACTTTGGTTCCAACTTCATCGACATCTCGATAAACACGTGCCCCTGTGCCAGTGACTCCTTGTCTATAAGTGGAGTCTAAAAGCCTTTCAGTAAGCATTGATTCGTCACCAAACGGCTTAACCATTTCAGTGACGGACTCTAACACAGCGTCTAAAGCTATCTTGCTTGTGTCTTTTCCTAAATCTTGTCCATCTTGAACCGCGTTGAAGATAGCTTGTATGGGTCTCTGTAGGTAGTCATAGGGGTTAGTGAAACTGTAATCAACATACCCTGTTAAGTTTCCATCTTTGTCAACAGAGGTAGGAATCAATCTGCTGTTGCGAGACCAAGGTGCCGCGCTTCTTCTAGCCGCATCAAGCTGTTCATCGGTAACCCCTGTAAGACCCATAGCTGTCTGTTGAATTGCGACTGGAGCAACCATGACTGTAGACACAAGACCCGTAAGACGGCGCATTCCAATCTCGCGAACTCTCGCGTTACCACTGGCTATCTCATCTAAAGACTGTTTTAAAGTATTCGCACTTGTACGCAGTATTTCAGCAGGAAACGCAATGAAGTTACCAAGCGGAAGTTTACGAAGACCCTTTACGAAAGCCGGAACTCTATCGTAATTAGGAACAGTATTCCTAACGATGTTGGCAGCGTAGTCATCCAAGGTTTGGGTTTCTGTAATTTGTTTAGAAGCGCGCAAAGCTTTGGTAGCATTTAGTTCTGTGCCAAAGGCGGATAGTATTTTATTTTTTTCAAAGGTGAAGTTGTATATCTTCCAAAGATCATCACCTCCTTGATAATATTCTCTGGCGACATCCAACTTTTTGTTTAAAAACTGACCGGCACTTGATTGAGTAAACTTGTTCCCAGCTTTCTTACCTACTCTAATCCCAGCAATAACTTCATCAGCATCACGAGTAACTCCGTACCCTTCGTTAATTAGTCTATCTATCTCTTTTAACTGTGCTTGATTTCCAATAACACCCAGCCGCTGAAGCTTGGCATATTCTTCTAGCTGCTCGGCTGTAGACTTCTTTTTTATATTCCCCATAACCATGTTAAACGACTCAAAAACATTTGCACCACGGCCAACATTTCCTTGCGCTAAAGCAAACAAGCCAGCAGATGTTACGTTTCTTACTTGTGTAACTGGGGACAAAACAGTTTTTCCAAACTGTGTCATACCCTTGGCTCTTAAAAAACCTGAGTATGCAGTCCGAGCTAAGTTACCCATTGAACCGTTATCGCCTGCAACAACTCGTGTCAGATCTTTATACATGTTATTGCTGACAGCAAGACCAGAGGCAGTGCCCCAATAATCAGACTCTGACTTAGAGGCTGGCCCCAGAACTTGATATTGTTCTTTTAATTCATTGGGTAGTCTTTCATAAGCCTCTTTTGTAAGGATTTCTCCTTTGTTGCCGGCTCTGCTTGTAATGTAACCAAGAAAATTATCTGTTGCTGAGAAGACAGCCATGTCTTCAACGGTAGATATAAAAGCCTCCTGAGGATCTTTTACTTCACCAAGTAACCTACGTATCGTTTCATTGTTTACTTTTCTAGCTTTAAACATGTCTGTTTTTAGCTTATCAACTGCAACTCTATTGACGCCTGCCCCTGATCCGTACTTGGATTTTTTTGCAGATATGGAGTCCAGAAATCTATTAGTTAAGTCCTCCGCTGCTTCCTTCTTAACTTTCTGTGACTTACCAACGCCAACAAAGACACCCTCGTCAACCTTTGATAGTCCACTAAGATCATCGACTCCGATAATCTGATCATGAAATTTCTTATATATGTCAGGGCTATCCTGAAATAGTTTTATGGTGTCTGCCTTTGCTCTCTTAAACTCAGATGTTTGCATATACGACTTGCCATCTTCAAATATACGATATCTGCGGCGCAAGTATGACCCAATGTTTCCTTTAATTGTGTTAACGACATCGTCTTTTGCAGACTGAGATAAATAGTTTGATTTTAAAATCCTGTCAGACAGACCATCTATCTGAGAGCGCATTGCTTTAGCTTCTGTTTTTATAAAGTCTGGCAGAACATCTTCAGCGACCTCACCTGTTAAGTACCCATAAAGATCATTGTTTAAATCTGCTCTAGCTAGTGGAGTTCCGTTTACCATAACCTCCTCTACGCCCTTATATGCTTTGTCTAAATTCTTTCCCAAGTCTGACAAAGTTCTAGCAGCTATGTTTGCTTCTGCTTGAACTTGACCAGATATAAGAGATTTAACTTCAAACACATCCTGAGGTAAATTTCCTCTAGCCCTAAACACTGACTTAACAGCGTCAAAGTTTTCAGCACCCAACAATGATTCCGCAAATTCTCCCCCCCGAGTAGATAATGCCGTGCTTGCATCCAATAGTTTCTGGGTCGCTGTTCCTACTATTGCAGGCTTAGAAGCAATTTTAGCGGCTGTTCCACCTACAAGACCCAGAGCCTTAAAAGTAGGTTCTACGAGTGCAGTTGCTCCAGCAGCTTCAAATCCAACTTTAAGTTTGTTTCCAATCCTAGCCGCAGCAGCTTCTCTTCCCTCAAGACCGATCAGATCTGTGGTTTGTGTCGGACCACCACCAAAAAAGTCCCCGATTGTAGTAGTCCCATTGGTTGAAACCACAGCATCGGTAACGCCAGCAGCACCCGCTTGAGCAGCAGCTCTTGCCGTTTTGCTCACATTGGAAAGAGCACCCAGTCTGCCGACAGCACTAGCAACCCCCAGACCAGGTACAACAAACTGTGTGATAACTTCAGCAACTTCACCCGCTGTTCCAACAGGATCGAGTCCTCCAGCGGCCCGAATACCAGCGAACATGTCATCAACATTCTGTGCGTAGTTTGTATCTGCTACCAGATCTACAGCGGACCCACCCAGTTCCAAGATTCCTTGTGGAATGGCTAAGAGACCGGACGCAATACCTTCACCAATTTCTTGAAACGTACCTTCGTTCTCGTTGGTAAGCTCTCTCCTACGAGTGGTAGATGCAAAGTCAGTGGAGGTCGAAGCGTTTAACTTCTCTTGCATTTGTTCCAGTGCAGATTTAGCCATTTAATTTTCGCTCTTTACAAATTAGGCCAAATTGTAGAGTCAAACAGTTTGGAAAACTCTGCTGCTATTATTTCTGGAGTGATCGTAGCAAGTATCTGATCATCGCTAAAACTCTCGTTCCCTGGAATAGCCTTAAATCTAGCTAAGAGACTGTCTTGCATATTTGTGCTTGCGTCTCCTTTGGTCATAACATCCGTAACAAAGCTGGATTTGTACTTAGCTCTGTCCGTTTTCTTTTTATCAACTGTAAGAAGTTCTGCAATTTGATTTCCAGTCAGAAACTTCTCGTACAGCTTTTGCGTGTCACCTGGAAGTTTTGCAAGTTTTTCACGGAAGGCTTGCTCGTTGAGTCCCTGCTCCTTCGCAAAAGCTTGTGCAATACCCAACTTTTCCAAATCAAATATTTTCCCCTCTTTAGCTTGCTGTGCTGCAAACTCATGATTCATGAGAGCAAGATCTACTTGTTGTTGGTTTTGAGAGTTCTGTAAGGCAAGTCTCAAGATAGCATCATTTTTCTGACGAAGACCTGCGGCATCAATGTTCATCCCTGCCTCTGCGAGGGATGCTGTAATTTGTTTATCTAATTTTTCGTTAGACCAGATATTATTTTGAGCCGCCGTTGCCGCTTGAAATGCTTGATTAGACTTATTCACATCCCACTTAAACTGTCTGTCTTTTTCTGCTTCCGCAGCAGCGTTCATGGCCGCAGCCTCGGTAGCCATCTCTTGGTTAACATCACCAATAGCCATGAGATTTAAGTCACGCTTTTGTTTAACTTTAGCTTGAGCCTCTTCTCCCACTGCGGTTCCGAACTCACTAAGTTGAGCAGCGCCAGCTTGAGCAATGTTACTTATTGCATTTTCTGACTGACCCCCCGCTATACGAAGACCCAGCATCATAAGATTGTAGTTAGCGTCTGTGCGAATATCCTTAACGGCTTCGTCACCCAGCATCTCACGATACAATTCAACTCTCTGCTTAACTCTTTCTGACCTAGAAAGATTTGGATCAATACCTGAAGCGGCGTCATTGTCTTTAGCTACATCTTTAGCTGGTCTGTTTTCATTTAAGACACTGTCCACCTTATTGGCCGCTGCATCTGCCTCATTAAATCCAACTTCAAAACCTCTTGTAAGAGACTGTCCCGGTGCTCTTTCTACACTCTCCGCCGTTACCTCTTTAAATTCGTCAGGTAGCACAACTTTGGTTGCAGTTTTTTTGCCATCACCGTTTGTATCCGCGCCAGCATCACTGCCGGTTGTTGTGGTTGCGCCGGAATCATCACCTTTTTGTCTAGCAGTTGCATCAGCTAACAACTCTGCCGCGCTTTTACCATCTGTCTGTGTAACAGGAGAACCCTCACCCGCGCTACCCGCCGTGTCGGGTGTAGCACTGTCTTTAACTGAGACTGGACTGGTTGTAGTTGTGCCAGTTGTTGTTATATCAGAATCTATATCAGTTCTCGGTACTCCACCTGCCGGAACAGAGCCTTGTCCGCTAGGAACTGTGCCTGGACGATAGGCAGCAAGCTGTTCCGCTTCAGTTAAGGTGGATTGAGGCGTAAGGGCACTAGCGATTGTGGCTCCAAGATCCCCAGGTAAATCAATTATTTCTTGAGACAAGTATTTAAATGGACCCACTGCTGTCCTAGCTGCAGATTGCAGAGGGCTTTGGCTCTCATCTGTTCCGAATAAAAATTGATCAACCGTTCCAGGAGTAGGTTTTGCTTGATTAGTTTTCTCAACGCTTTGACGAAGATTTTTAAGACTTTCAATATTCGTAGCTTGTCTAACGGCATCATCCACAGAGGTTCCAGGCTTTAGTTGCATTATTTTCACAACAGCATTTTTAATGTCTGTAGGGAGTGCTTGAATGTCTTCTAAAAAAGTTCTTCTTTGAACATTATTTGTATTCGCCGACATGCCAGTAGCAGCCTTGACAGGTTGCTTCTTCGCCATTGCCTGTTGCACTGATGTCATCAGTTCTGGAGACGATGCCAAAATACCAGCAACTCGTTTTGCCATCATCGGATCACGAAACATTCTACGGTTCATTGGGTTCATTATGCGCTCCCGAACATTTTACCAAAGCCGCCAGCTTGACCTACAGCACCAAGACCCGCGATTCCAAGTCCTAGCAACTGAGACGTAGAGCTTGGTGGTGGTGTAGTGGTGGTAGAGTATGTTGACTGCAAGGCCGGCACACCTTGGAAGATGTCTGATAAGAACCCGACCTGTTGGAATGGAAGCTGTTGCTGTGCCAACAGATTTTGTTGTGCAACATTTAGACCTTGCTGTGTCTGCTGTTGTTGTAGACCGCCGACACCTAGCAATGTGTTGATGTCCTGTACACCCAACTGCTGGCCCAACTGCCCAAGACCCGCGATACCCTGACCAAGTGCCCCTTGCAACTGTGCCTGCTGTAGTTGTTGTTGTGCGGCTTGCCCTGCCAACTGCTGTGCCTGTGCAAAACCCGCTGTGCGAAGCTGTGATCCTGTACGAGCCTGCTGTTCAAGTATATTTCTGTCTATCTCGCCTGCCTGAATAGCCTGTCTAGACCCACCAAAGGCACCAGAACCAACAGCCTGCGCGCCTAATTGGTTTTGTTGCATGCGCCCTTGTTCAGCAATGTCAGAATATTGCTGTTGAATCACATCCTCTAGGAACGGGTCCATGTATTCTTGATATGATGTAGGTGTTATGTTTGCACCTGCGGCACCTGTAATGCCTGATTGCAGAGCTTGTTGACCTTGCTGGAGAAATGGAGCAAACGATCCTACTCCGCTGGTGGCAGCGGTAATCGCTTGTTGCTGTGCTGGAGACAAGTCCGCAAGCTGGGATGGGGCAAAGGGCATGCCTGTTTCGGATACGGTGCCTGCCTGTTCTAAGAGATCGGCAAGAAATGTTTCCTGAAACTCAGGTAGCCTTGTTTCTTGGATTACAGTTTGAGTAGCCATTATGCCATCGCCTCCAGTTCTGACATCATATCATACATACGTGCCGCTCCGATATCTCTATCTCCATTGCCAGCACCTCGAACGGCTCTAGCTGTTACAACAAACTCACCATCAGATAACCTAGCAGGAACAGAGTCAGATGTGCCAGTCCCAGGGCCGTGGACCTCTCCACCATGATACATGGTTCTCGGAACACCTGGATATTCAAAACTAGGATCACGGACCTCGGCCTTGCGCTTCGTGTACAACTCAACATCTTCTGGGTTAGCTAGATCAAGCTCTTCGCCCAGATATGTAGTTACAGGAGTTTTTCTCATTTTACCCACAGGATATGGACGGGTTTCATTAAGGGCCTCTTCTTCTTCCTTCGTCAGTCCAAGCGCGGCTAGAGATCCAAGTCCTGCCGTTGTTAACAGGGGGTTTTCTTTGGCAAAACCAAGGGCTTTGTCAAAGAAGCTTGCTTCAGGTAATGACTCAGCACCGCCAAAAATTGTACCTCTTGCCGTGGACGCTGGATATACTTGAGAAGCTGTACCTGAAGCTGTGGGCGCAGCGGTTACTGCCGTACCAGGGGTTCCTCGTAAAAACGGAGTGGCGCCCATCTTGGATGCACCATACCCAAGTGCCCCGCCAATAGCTGCCGTCTTTAAAGCATCCTCGACATCCTGCCCTGCTACTAACCCCCCGATCCCAGAACCGATGGCCGCGCCCATAGGACCACCAAGACCAAAACCAATCGTCCCACCGATGACTGGGGCGGCATCTTTTATTGCATCTGTAAGTTTGCTAAATAGCCCCATCAGGTCACCACCTTCACAGTACCACTGTCATTATACAAAGCGCCCGTTTCAAGTCCAGTTGCACTTGTTGGCAGGTTGGTCAGCGTAATCTTCGTACCACGCAACTCTCCGGGATTGCGTTCCTGTGCAATGAACAACTCAAGAGAGCGTATCAGGTCAGACATATACTGAACCGAATACTCTGTCGGTGCTTCTGGCAGTCTTGGTGGTGCAATCTGGTTTGATGACATTAGCGTCTACCATCCTGTCGTATATCTATGCGTGGACTACCAAGCTTCCACCTAGCTCCAAGGGCCGAGGACTCAACACGAAGGGCAAAGGATCTACCACGGGACCGCAAGAACAACTGGTTCGTGAACGTCTCAACCGGCGATGTAGCTGTGCGTATCGTGTCCCCCGCTGCTGTGTTGTCGAACCCTGCACCTGGGAAGTTCCTGGACTTTACAGTAAATGTAGCTTGTGGACTACTAAGATTTGTTGACCCATCAAACGTGATATCAGGTATCACCCTGCCAATATATGTAAATTTGTCACCATCACCGATGTCCATAGGCGAGGACTCGATGTACGAGTTCATAGCTGACCCATCGTCATCGTACCCAAGTTCGTGGTTGTATAGGTACTGGTTGCCTGCCGCCAATGGGAACGCTCTTACACCACGATCTAGCCATGCGGTACGGGCAAGATTACCAAAGTACCAGACTTTTTCGGCGTAGTTATATATAACATATCTGTCATTCTCAGAACTGCTGGCACTAGGGTAATACCATACAACCTCTGAAAACTCAGAGTTAACCCCAGACACAACCTTGTCTCGCTGACTTTGATTAAAATCAAGAAACACCTTGTCTTTTACAGAGCAAGGTAGCTGTTGTGTCTGACCCGCATAGATGTAGAAGTTGTCTATACCCATCCAGTACACAACGTCTTCTGTACCAACCGCAGCATTTGGCCCAGCTATTGTGATGTTAGAGGCAAGCTGCTGTATGCCGAAAGTAAACGGAGGACCAATAAACCTCATGGAACTGAGGGCAGTGTCAGACCACACCAGTATCTCACGCTTTGTTTCAACGGCCTGCATAAAGGTAGACCCAGAGCCAAGCCTAAGATCTCCGGCCGTATTAGTTGCCGCCGGATACCAGATTAGTGGGTTCTCCTGATCAGAAAAGCGTATGAGCAGCGGGTCTTGTGTGCCGTTGCCTTGGTTAGCTGTATTGCTTGCGTTCAGAGCATCGCAACCAAAAGCAATAACGTGCCTATCTTGGTCAGAGACAAGCACCTGCTTTGCAATTTGTGGGACGCTGGTCTTTGTACCACTGAGTGTGGATAACTCAATCGCTCTTGTAGACAGGTTGTTGCTTCTGTCCCAGTAGTAGATGTTGCTGTCACGAGGATTGATGAGTAGGTCTTCACCAAAGTTATCATGCGACCACAGTCTGATCTGCGTGGTTGTAACAAGGCCGCTAGATGCTGCATCGCCCCAGCCGTCTCTGCCCCATGTGCCTGCGCCCCAACCTGTACCACCAACCGTTGTATCAAGACCCACGTTTATCTGGTACACACCAACGGCACTAGAGCCACCGTTGCCTGTGTCAGATCCATTGGCTGTAGCAGACGCCGTAATCTTGTAGCTGTTGCCGTTTACAATTTCTGTGATCTGATGTTCTGTGTTCAACACAGCCGCAGTGATATTGCCTCCAAGGCTTGCCGCACCAGAGAACGTAACAAAGTCGTTCTCGACTGCCCCGTGACTAGCATCTGTAACCGTGATCACCGCACTGCCGTTTGTTGCAGCAAAGGTGCAATCACCTGCACTTGTAGTTAAACGTATAGGTGTGATGTCGTTCAGGCTCTGACCTTCTTCAATGTAGTATTTCAGGTGAGTGCCGATACCAAGATAGTTAGAGCCATCAAGAGCGATCCAGTTGTGTAACGCACGAGCAGAGCCAAGGTACGTTGACGAGGCATACTTTTCCCAACCACCAATCTTTTCAGGATAGCCAAACCGAAAACGGATCTTGTCACAGTCGCGCCAGCCGCCTTCGTTGCTGTACGAAGTGACTTCCCTGTTTACGCCGGGTCTAAACTGAAGTTTGGTCAAAGGCATTAGGTGTCCTCCGCCCCATAAAAGTTACCAATGTTTATCACACCGCTAGTCGGCACGTTTTGATTTATGTCAGATGTTACTTGCTGTGTTCCAGTAATACTTCCTAAGTCTGTTGGACCCCAGCCCCACCATCCGGGGTCATTAAGTCTATACGCAAACAACAAACGAATAGTACAACCACTGCCGCCAGAAGTTCCTGCAAACTTAAAAGAACCACTGGCAGAAGCGTCTGAAACACTAACAGAAGTACCCGAATAACTTGTTGGAGCATTTGTCGGGGTCATCTGAAATGTTCCATTTTGAAAAGTGCCTATAGGTAGAGAATCACCGCGAGATGTCCAGTTACCAAAATTGACATTTTGACCTGTATAATTTGTTATAGCTATACCACTGCCACTAGATACATACCAAGTTAATGTATGAGGCTGATATTGTTGCGCCGGGTTGCTTGGCAACTGATCTTGCGCCCCACTTGCGGTATGAGTTGTGCCTCCGACTGTCAAAGAATAACTTCCAGAAAAACTTTGATACAAGGATGATTCTGCGTTTGGTGGCTTACCCCAATTTGACCACACTGAATTAGTAATTGCCCAAGACCAGTTAATAGTTTGATCTACCGTTGCATTTGCAGGAAATACAATTTGATTATATATGCCAGTGCCACCAGCGGGTCCACCATTACCATCGCCTGTACCGTTTCCTCCACCAGACTGAGACGCCGTAAAAGATTGGGTAACGGTCTTAGATGAGGGGACTAAGCTACCATTCCTGTAAAATTCAGACATGGAGTTTGGCTGAGAATCACTAAACTCTGTGGCTATTTGCCCTAAAGATATAGTTCCAGAACTTGGTAGCGTCATTAGATTGATCCGTATGCAGTGACGTTTCCAACAACAGTCAAGTTGCCGCTAGTATCTAGTTTTGCTTTTGCAGTTCCAGCGTAAGACATAATTAAATTGTTAGAAGAAACGGTAAAAGTCCAATCATTGGAAGAATTATCCAACGTAAAGCTATCACCTTGCACAGTGCCTGTTACATCAACACCCGCCGATGTAGTTTCAATTTTAACTCCGTTATCGTGATATAAACTAACTGCGCCATCATCAGCAAAATGTGCAAGCGTTTCACTCGTTCCTTCGATATAAACATTAGAGCCAGACAACCTTAAAGCACCAGTCCCTGTTTCTGCGATACGAGAATCAGAACCATCATGGTATATGGACATGTCTGTCCCTGCGCCAAAAGTTAGGCGGTCATCAGAAGCGCCACCACTATCGCCAAACACAATATTCTTTGCATTAACATCAAGGTTGCCGCCCAACTGCGGAGATGTATCTGAAACAAGATCAGGAATAAAGCTGGCTTTCTGCACTTGAGCGCCACTACCCGCGCCGTTTGCAAAAATCCATGCTGTCTCACCGTTGATAATAGTGACATTACCGCCGCTGCCTTGTGTAAAAATTACCGACTGACCTGAGTCATTCTTAACAAGGTACATTTTGTCTTGGTCATTAGGGCTAATCGTGACGGTGTTTGTTCCAGATGGAGAACCACCTAAGAGCAAAACCTTATAGTGTCCGTCTGAAAGTGACCCATCAGAAGTTGTCAAAGTATGCGTTGTTCCAGATAGAGTTATAGAACCAACGCCACTTAACACACGGTCAATGATGTCAAAGTTTGTATTAGTGGTATCGCCCCATGTTCCTGACTGTTCGCCGGAGCCGGGTTTTTCTATCCCACTGTTTACTGTGTATGTACTAGCCATTTAGACCACCTCTTCTGTCCACTGGTTTACTGTACCACCAGCATTGATTTCTGTCCACGAGTCGCCCGTATGACTTATTGCCGACCAGTTAGGTGTACCACCGGGATCAATCGGCACCCACAACAAACCACCGTCTGTTGTCATTACAAACAAGAACGTCATACTGCTTACGCCTGACGCGACAAGACTAGCTGCTGTTGTTTGCGTAAATGAGGCAACCAGTTCTGCTACAGCAGTTCTAACAACTATCCCGTCAGTGTCTTGCGAGAAGACAAACTCTATACCAGACGAGCCAGATAAAACTATGTTGCCTGTGCTAGTCTGAGTAAAATTAAAGTCTAAAGTAGACACGCCAACCTTAGTTACATTTCCGTTTGCAGACTGAACAAACAGGAAGTCAGCTTCGGAAACGGCACTGGCTATACGAATAGCTGTCGAGGTCTGCGTAAAGTTAGCGTCCATAGACGCATCAGCTTCTTTGACCCTGTTGGCTGCGGTGGTCTGGGTAAAGTTAGCGTCCATTTCAGATACGCCAACACCGATATACGTCCCAGTGGTAGTCTGGGTAAAGTTAGCGTCCATCTGAATGTCGCCAACAAGTATGCCACTAGCTGCATGAAGTTTGCTAAAGGTGCCAATCATATGACAGACACCAGAAAACACACCTATTCCGTTAGAGGTTTGAGTAAAGTTAGCGTCCATGGTCTGAACGCCTTCTCTAATTATCCCCTGCCCTGCAAACGGTAGTTCTGCAAAAGCGGCTTCGGCAAACATTAGCTTGCTGTGTAGCCCTTACCAGCCGCGATTGCGTTGGTTGTGGCTGTCATATCTTCAGAACCCCAGTCGGTCTTGGCCTTCATAAGTTCTAAGTGTTCAACATTTCTGTCCACACAAGCCTGACGTTCAGAGGCATCTTCATCTGCCATCTGTGACCCTGCAATTACAGCGTTGATAAGTTCAACGGAGTGACCCATTGCTGTGTAGTCTTGTGCTTTTTCTGCGTCTGTTCTAGCCATTTTAATCTCCTATCTTGGCTTCTAATTCAGCTACCTTTGCT
>CAACVD010000195.1_pt1 | contig 28350 bp, 38 predicted proteins | sample 2381771 | NCBI WGS metagenome assembly CAACVD01 (sample SAMEA5211965, study PRJEB30684) | marine metagenome | biome: Marine; feature: Epipelagic; material: Water | collected 2015-10-15 | depth 15 m
ATGGGCAAAGTAAGTGACTGGATGATAGAGATGGAAGAGGACGCCTCGTACATGACGCGCCAGCAATTCATGGACAAGCACGGCGAGACTGTTGTCGAGTATTACGACGAACTGCAACTGAAATGGCAGTACGATCACGCCGAGCCGGGGGAACCTGACGATGTTGGCTGACAAACTGATGACAAATGACAAACGCCGTACGATGACAAATGACAAACCGACCACGCTTTCCCGCGAACACGTTGGGGGCTGTGCTGGCGACACGCTGCTATTCCCTCAGAAAGCTATATATACCTTATAGCATAGTGAGGGATTAGAGACACAAAAAAACCGCTTGACCATAGCGGTTACCGTCCGTAGGCTTGCCGCATCGTTTTTAACGAAGGGAACCGAACGATGAAAAAACGAATCCACATAAATCAGCACGTCATCCGGGCCAACAAAAAGAATGGCACGAATGACCCGGCAATCACTGTTAAAACATACGACCGCAACATCTATGCCGAGCGTGTAGAGATCGACGGTCCGTCGTCTGTTGTTTACTCACCAGACAAGCCGCTTTCATGCGGCGCGCGTGTATGGATTGAGACTGACGCACCAGTCACGGCCATGATATATGGCGGGGCGGTGTTCGTATGACAAAACAGGCAACGCTAGTTGATCACGAAAAGATGATTCACAACATTGTTACCGTCTTGCGCGTACTGATTTTATTACCTTTTTTGTCTTGTCCTTAAACATCGCCGAACACTCCCGGCCCCGCTGAAACCAAACCCCGGCAACCAGTCCCGGCAACCACACATGCAAACACGCGCCCACCCACCCGCGCGTTGGCTGTTTTGTCATGAGTGGCATGGCCGTTAACCCTCAAAGCCCACTGCCGGTTCCCTATAGACTGACAACCCCGGCCAGTTACTGCGCGATTTATCCAAGGATTACAGGAGCGGTGCCGCAATAAACCCGGCAACCCGCAAAAAAGAACCCCCAGCACAAAGGCCGGGGGTCAAGGTAAGGGAGGAAGATTGCCGGGATATTAGCCCCTCACCGGCAGGGTAACTGGCTAGTCGTCTTTGGCGACTGTAAACTGTGCGGACGCAATGGAGCGCGGGCTGCTGCTCATCCACTTCTGCAAACCGATTGCATCCATGAAATTGTCTAAGGCATCGATCTGGCTTTCAATGCCGGTTATCATTGTCCGGATGGTGCGGATTTCCTGTTCGGTAATCGCGAATACTTTTTTAGCTTCGGATGTGGTGAGTTCGTTTTTAATCGTGCTTTGCATTTGTTCAGTTCCTTTTACCTAAAGTTGAGGCCGGGAAAAGCCCCGGCCCCAGTGTTATGCCACAGATTACCGGTTGCTGGCAATCCTATATTTTCCAAGCCGCTTCCCCTGCCGGACAAGCTCAACGTTGTAGCCATGTTTCCGCAGGGCGGTGATCCGCTGCCGGGCGGCAGTCTCAGGTATCGCAAGCTCTCGCATCACGGTCATAACAGTCACCGGATAGGTTCGCTGGTTGAGCAGCCGGGCAAGGTCGGCAAGGCTAGGCGGCAGATCATCCAAGCGAGTTCGCTTCCGCACTGGCGGCTCGTTGAGCGGTTCGCCGTGCATGTCGGTTTGGCTACCGGTTGCCGGGAAGTTCTCCCGAAATTTGGCCAGCAGCCGCTGCCGCTCGTCTTTCCGTATCGTCCGCTCGAAGGTTTTGACGATCTGGACAAAGTCCGAAATCAGTTTCGGGTCGTAGATATTTGACATGGGTTCGGTTCCTTTCGTCATGTCAGTTGATGAAGATCGCGTAAACGATAAGAGCTATCAAGATGACCATTACGGTCCGATAGATCACATACAAGGCTTCCATCCGGGTGATTCCCCCTTTCCTTACGAGTTAAGCCACAGATCGTTCAAGACCCTGCCAGAAGCTAGAACCGATCACGTTCCGCACTTCATCGTTGCGCCGAGTTGCAACCAGTTCCTTGTTGGCGTTCCGCTTGTGGGTTCCCGGCAGGTGCGTGGCGTAGTGCGTTAGGGCATTGTAAGCAGCCCACAGGGTCGTCCCCAGTTCTGGCGTCTCTTCCTTGAACCGCTCAAGTAACCAGTTCAGTTTTGTTTCATTGATTGCCAGCGTCTCGTCGTGCTTTGCCGCCCGGGTATTTTTGCGGCAGATCGATTGCTTTAACATCCGCTGAAAGTCGAATTCCGAACAGTGGGAATTCTGCCAGACTTGCATCTGGTCACGGTTGTTTGTCCACATATCCAAGCCCAACGAAGCCTTTGAGATCATGGCATCAACTGAAATGTGTCCCTTGTGTACCTTCCGCTGGTGGTACGATTTGGCCCCGCCAAATACCAAAGAGTTCCGGCACAGGTCGCGATAGGCTCCCGAGAAAACCTGAAAGGCCCAAGACAAATCAACAGAATTGAAAATATCCATGCGGCATTCCACGCGGTCAGGCTTGCCAGTCCGGGTCCGGGTTTCAATATTCAGATCGTGAAAGACAACCGTGCGATGAACCCGCTTTCCGTACCCATAGATTCGATCGGTTACGGTAACGTGATCGGTTGGCAGCGGAGACGCCTTCAGCAGCGCGGCTTGTTTCTTGAAAAGCGAGTCGTGCGGGATTAGTGCGTAATGCCGGGACACTGGCCGGACATCCAACAGGCTGTCAGTGGCCCGGTTATACAGTGCCGAATAACCCTCAAAAGGTCGATTTGTCATAATGTCCGCATCGTTCCACGCAGCAGGACACCCGGCCTCGAGTGGCACTCGTTCCACCTTTGCATATTTTTCCAACAGGCTCACATCTGCCGGGTTGTTGTGGATAGCATATATTTCGTCACCCCTGCGGATAGCAGCGTCAGTGGCGTTCGTTGTTACAAGATCAAGCATGGCGGTTCCTTTCTTCGCATAGCTTGTGGCCGGTCAAAATTAACCGGTCCTGAATCATGGCACATGTTTTTTAATAGTTGAACCCCAGAGCCGAGAAAAGTTGTCGCAGCCCCGGCGGTCATAGTTGGTGACGGCCCCGCGACTCGCCGCCACCGTTGCCCGCCCCGCGCCCAGTCCCAGTGACCCGGCAACCCGATAGCGCAAGCGGACTCCAAAGATTTTTGCGTGGTCGTTTTGTCATTCTTTTAGCGTGGCCAGTTTGTCACGTGATGCCGTGCCGGTCGCGCCAGACGCGCCAAGTGATCGCTTGTAGTTGGTAGGGCATGAGGCCAACGCGCCGCGCGGCTTCTTCATACGCGGCTTGCAAAGCGCGGTATTCACGAACGCCGATGTTTGACCGGTCGTCAGTCAAGCCCACCCGCTCACCATAGGCAATGTTCCGGGCGTGGCCGTCGATTGTTACGTTGAATTCGCCCATGATGTCCATGAAAAACGACGTGATTTTCTGGCCTTTCAGCATACGTTTTGCGCCGTCGTAGTCCGGACGCGCCGCCAAGATGTCCCACGCCTTCTGTTTCATCTTGTGGTAGGTTGAGACCTTGACCGCGTCGATGCCGTCACCCCGAATAAATGCCCCGATCAAAGCGTCAGCATTTGTCACGTTCCGGGACCATTTGTTGTTAGGTGAAAGCGCGGCGATAACCGCCACCACCAAATAAACCGCGATGTCATATTTTATCGCGATATCGTGCGCCGCCTTCTGTGCGTTCGGGTACCACAAGAGACCTTCCGCGTGTTGCGTCTCGTCAGAGTCGCGCAAGACGGTAACAATGTTGTGAATCATCTTTTCGTGATCAACTAGCGTTGCCTGTTTTGTCATACGAACACCGCCCCGCCATATATCATGGCCGTGACTGGTGCGTCAGTCTCAATCCATACACGCGCGCCGCATGAAAGCGGCTTGTCTGGTGAGTAAACAACAGACGACGGACCGTCGATCTCTACACGCTCGGCATAGATGTTGCGGTCGTATGTTTTAACAGTGATTGCCGGGTCATTCGTGCCATTCTTTTTGTTGGCCCGGATGACGTGCTGATTTATGTGGATTCGTTTTTTCATCGTTCGGTTCCCTTCGTTAAAAACGATGCGGCAAGCCTACGGACGGTAACCGCTATGGTCAAGCGGTTTTTTTGTGTCTCTAATCCCTCACTATGCTATAAGGTATATATAGCTTTCTGAGGGAATAGCAGCGTGTCGCCAGCACAGCCCCCAACGTGTTCGCGGGAAAGCGTGGTCGGTTTGTCATTTGTCATCGTACGGCGTTTGTCATTTGTCATCAGTTTGTCAGCCAACATCGTCAGGTTCCCCCGGCTCGGCGTGATCGTACTGCCATTTCAGTTGCAGTTCGTCGTAATACTCGACAACAGTCTCGCCGTGCTTGTCCATGAATTGCTGGCGCGTCATGTACGAGGCGTCCTCTTCCATCTCTATCATCCAGTCACTTACTTTGCCCATTTCGCGTCCCCACTTTTGTCTCGTATGTTTCAATGTCACCAATGGCGTCGTCTATCTTGCCATAGATGCGGTCGAGGTCCGTGTCAAGAAGTTCTATGTCTTCTAATGCGTTCTTTGCCTGTGTGAGGAAGGCACGGATCACCGTTGTCTGCGTTATCTTTGCGCGTAACAGTTCGCCGTTACCCTCGCAGCCGTCACACTCACCCATGACACCGACAAGGTCGCCGCCCCGGATCGGGTCTGGGACAGCCTGTTCGTACTCCTTCTTGCCGTAGCCGCCGCATTCCCAACAGTGGCACCGTTCGACATGGTTCTCAATCGTACGCATCAGCCAAACCTCCCGACAATACCGACAACAGCATGATACATAATCCACGCAATACAGGCCATGCAAGCCACGCGAATGACATTATCCATGAATGGGTCTTTGGCTGGGTCTGTCTCCATCCAGCACGTCAGGATTGTCTTAATCATGCTCACCCCCATTGCCTCTGCCAAGCCCACCAAAATACTGCGGCTTACGCTTGGCGGTCTCGAACACAGCCAACGTGATAAAGATGCCAGCCAACAGGATTGCGTGAACAAGCGCACTGATGCCGAACACGACAATCGATCCCATCCAGAACGAAAACACGATGCACCACATCCAAGCTAGGACTTGCATGATCATATGCCGTGTGTTCATGTCGGGGATGTTGGACAGGGGATTTCTCCCGCTGTCCATCACAAGTTGATACCACCTAGTCATCGCTCGGTACCTCTTCTTCGAACACAAAGTCACGATACCACATCTTGTTACCCTCGTCGTCAACCGGGGCAGAGAACTTGAGCGTGTGATGCAACAGATGTTGTAAATGCTCTAGCTTGCCTACGTCGGACATCCAAATGTCGTTGCACTCGTGGAGCGTACTGATCATGTTACGCAGATCATTGTGTGCCTTCAGAAGCTGTCGGCGGTCGTCGTCTTTTACAATCACTTCCATGTGCCAATCTCCTCTGTGTTGGCGTTGCAATACATTACCTATATAGGTAACAAAAAGCTTTGTCAAACAAAAAACAGGGCTGGTCCGAAAACCAACCCTGCTTCTTGAGAAAGCCACACGAGGAAAAAGGAACCGCTAGGAAACCTCGTACGGTATGCACAGTTTTAACACCGTCGTTTTGTGCTTGTCAAGCCATCTTTTGCACTCGGCTTCACTTCGTCCGACAAACAGCGCAACCCACCGGGCGTAGTCAACGCAGTGCTTCGACTTGACAGCGTTTCGATTTGTCTCGCCTATTCTGACTGACGAGACTGGGGCGACAACTTCATGCCGCCCATCTTTCGATACGACATACGGTACAAGATTGTTTCCCTTTCTGTCCTTGGGAAGCTTAATCTTCCTCATTTATTAACTCTCCCTCGTATTCATCATCTTCTAAACTCTCCAAATACAATTCAATAGCATCGCGTATCAAGTCAGCAACAGACACCTGTTCCAGACTCTGCCTCTGCATCTCATGTGCATATTGTTCGAGTTTGTCATACTGAACCTGTTTCATAAGCAGGTTGTATGTTTTTGTGGGTTCATTTATCTTCGCCGGTCTTGGCATTACGTATCTCTTTCCTAGCCTGTTTGTCTTCTTTGTCTCTTCTCTTATCCGGAACTATTCTCTTACCATATTTAGGTAACTCTTTTGCTATAGGGTTTATCCTATTGATTTTCTTCATAACAAGTAACCTATAGGGGGGAGTATAATGATAGAGTAAGGTTGTGTCGGGAACCTGTCAAGTTGTTTTTTTACGTTGACCCGGTTACCTGTATGGTGTATCACGAACCTATGACCAGTTGGATGAAAGAGTTTGTGGAAGCCTTACCGATAGGTGGATCAGGCCGTCTCAGGATGGACTGCCCGTCCTGTGGTAAGAAGAATACGTTTAGCGTGTCAGAAGTCAATGGCGAACGCCTGTGGTACTGCTTTCATGCGGACTGTGACGTGAAGGGACGGACAGGGTTCCGGGTGAGAAAACAGTCACCCTATCACCCTCTTCTCAAATCTAAAACACAACATCTTTCCATTACCAATACTTTTCTCAACTTCGAACTTCCGGACACGTTTGTGCCCCTGTCCCGGCAACCCGAGGCAGAGTCTTACGTACGTCATGTCAATGCGTATGAAGCTTACCGCAATGGTCTTGCGGACATACGGTATGACTTCCGGATGGATCGCGTCGTGTATTTGATACGACATGAGAACCGGGTGGTGGATGCAGCGGGCCGTTCTCTAGACAACAATGTGAAACCAAAATGGTGGCGATATGGAAAGTCAGGTTATCCTTTCGTTTGCGGCAGCGGACGTACAGGAGTGGTTGTGGAAGATTGCGCTAGTGCTTGTAGTCTTTCACTTCTTTGTGGCGGAGTAGCATTACTTGGCACGAATCTTTTAGATTCATTTATACCAACGCTGCGAACCTATGACCGCCTCGTCGTGGCTCTTGACAAGGATGCCACACAGAAGGCACTTAGTCTGGTTCGCAGATTACAGGCCATCCGGCCAACCAGTCTAGTTATCTTAGATAAAGACGTGAAGGACATGACAGACGATGAACGAAAGCACACTTTCGACAAGTACGTCACTTGAGACACAAGTTCTCGGGTATTTACTAAACTTCAAATTTTACGACGAGCGCGTTAAAAACATTGTCACACGCGACATGTTTGAAGGACGCCACGTCACTCTGTACGATGCCATCAAGTACGCGCATCAAAACTACAAGGTAGACCTACACCCCCGGCAGTTGGCAGCTATCGTGGCTGATCGCAATCCGGCGATGCCTTTGTCTGCCATGAAGGAACTGTATGAGATAATTGACACCCTGCCTAGTCAGGTTTCTGACACACAGGAACTTGAGTACGACGTGGTCAAGAACTTTTGGGTTCGTGACCGTGCGCGACAGATTGGCGAGAAGGCGATTGCCATCTTTACAGGTGAGTCGGAACACTTCGGTGAACTTAAAAGTTTAATCGACATGGTCGAGGACGGACGCATGTCTGACAAGACAACCTACACCGAAGTTACGAAAGGCTTGGCAGAACTTTTGGAGGACGAAGCTGGTGACCCCGACTTCCCTTTTGACTGGGATATCATCTCTAACAGGTTGTCGGGAATGTGGCGTGGCAACTTGGGGATTATCTTTGCCCGCCCAGAAACAGGCAAGACCACTTTCTGTGCATTCACTGCCTCTCAATACATCAAGCAAAAACAAAGAGTTGTGTACTGGGCGAACGAGGAACGTGCGGACAAGATTAAGACGCGCATCATTCAAGCATACTTTGCACAGACAAAGGCCGAGATGCAAGCTGACTCGACAGAGTTAGACCGGCGTTATATGGAAGAGGTCGATCCATACCTGACTGTCATGGATGCAGTGGGAGTGTCGATGGAAGAACTCAACGACTACGCACAGTTGAACACACCTGACGTGATGTTCTGTGATCAGCTTGACAAGTTCCGAGTTGACGGTAATTTTAGTCGGGGCGATGAACGCTTGAAAGAAATATATGTTCTTGCCCGCGAGGTTGCTAAACGGAACAAATTGCTTGTGTGGGCCGTTAGTCAGGCGTCAAACGACGGACACGATCGTCAGTTTATTGACTACAACATGATGGACAACTCCAAAACCGGTAAGGCGGGTGAGGCTGATGTCATCATAGGTATCGGCAAGACCGGAACTTCTGAAGAGGAAAACACGGTGCGCCACATCTGCATATCGAAGAACAAGATCAATGGCTGGCACGGCATGGAGACTTGTCACATCGATGTACATCGAGGGGTGTATTACTGATGAACGTATTGACTTTCGACATCGAGACCACACACCGGGAAAAGGCAAATGGTTCGTCAACACCCCTGCCATACTTCGGCAACCGGCTGGTCTCTATCGGGTACAAGTGGCTACAGAGTACGGTAGCATACGACTGCTACTATCACTCGACACAGCCGCCGACCGAGGGTGCGTTCACAAAATTTCAAGCTGCCCTGAACCACGCCGACGTTATCGTTGGACAGAACATCAAGTTTGACTTATCTTGGATTCGCGACTGCGGATTCGTATACGAGGGACATATCTATGACACGATGGTTGCGGAATATCTACTGGCGCGGGCGCGTCGTTGGCCTCTGGGACTTGCTAGTCTTGCAGAGAAGTATAGTGGAGTACAAAAAGAGACAGACCTTGTCTCGCCGTATTTCAAGGAAGGTAAGACATTTTATGACATTCCTTGGGATATAATTGAAACATACGGCAAGGCAGATGTCCTTGCAACCGAGCAAGTAGCCCTTGCACAACTCGAAGCCTTTGGCACAACGTTTGAGGAACTATTCCATGAAGAATCAGGCACTCTTGCCCACTTTGCGTCTGTCACTTGAGGTCACTAACGCTCTTGCTGACATCGAGCGTAGTGGCATCAAGATCAACCGGACGACCCTTGCTAATATTCGCAAGGAGTACGAGGACGAACTGTTTACCTTAGAGCGTCGTTTGCAGGAATTGGCCGCGAACGCGATGGGTGACACGCCAGTTAATCTCGACAGTCCTGATGATCGGTCGCGCCTTTTCTACTCCTGTGCGGTCAAGGACAAGAAGCGGTGGGCTGCTATCTTCAACCTCGGCCACGAGGTTCGCGGCGCAACCAAAAAGCCTAAGCAGCGAACACGCATGGCAAAGGGGGAGTTTAAGCGGCACATACTTAATGAGACCACCGTTCTATACAAGACTGTAGGCAAACAGTGTCCCGACTGTCACGGCAAGGGCCGCTACAGCCCTCTACGCAAAGACGGTACCCTCGGTAAGGCAGTGCGTGTCTGCAAGACCTGTGGCGGCTCTGGTGTCATTTATCAAAACACAAGCGAAGTTGCCGGGTTTCGCCTGATACCGCGAGATACTTTTGACACATCTGCTGGCGGCTTCAAGACCGACAAGTCTACCCTCGAAGAGATGATGACAGATTTGCGGGGTGATGCCCGCGAGTTCGCAGAGGCGTATGTTCGTTACTCTGCCGTGCGAACCTACCTGCGATCTTTTGTCGAGGGCATGGAGAACAACATGGACCCTGACGGGTTCATACACACAGAATATATGCAGTGTGTTACGGCTACCGGTCGCCTGTCATCTCGCAACCCTAACTTCCAGAACATGCCGCGAGGTTCGACCTTCATCATTCGCAAGGCTGTCGAGAGTCGGTTCGAGGGCGGTTCGATCCTTGAGGGTGACTACTCGCAGCTAGAGTTTCGGGTTGCCGGGTTCCTTGCCAAAGACGATGCAATTCGTAATGACGTAGATGCGGGTACGGACGTTCACAACTACACAGCCAGCATCATTGGTTGTACTCGTCAAGAAGCAAAGGCGCACACCTTCAAGCCTCTCTACGGAGGCGTCAGCGGTACTGATGATCAGAAGCGGTACTATCGTGCCTTCAAACAGAAATACAGCGGTGTGAGCGACTGGCACGAACTCCTGCAGCGGGACGCGGTCACCAAGAGCCACATCAAGTTGCCGTCCGGTCGGCAGTATTGTTTCCCGGGAACCCGCTGGACTGAGTGGGGCACTGCCACTAACCGGACAGCCATCTGCAACTATCCCGTGCAGGGATTTGCCACCGCAGACCTTTTACCCATCGCCCTTGTTATGTTGTATAAATCGTTAAAAGACAGTCGCTTACAGTCTGTGATCTGTAACACCGTGCATGATTCCATTGTCATGGATGTGTATCCGGGCGAGGAGAGGCAGTGTATTGATATCATGGCAAAAAGTATGATCAGCATACCCGAAGAGACGCAGCGGCGTTATGGTATACGTTATGACATGCCTGTCGGAATAGAATTAAAAATGGGAAAAAACTGGCTTGACTTGGAGGAAGTCTTTACAGTATAATACATCTACCTTCAACACCCAACTGTGAGGATATCATGGGTACAGAACTTTCTACGATGAACGATGAACTCAATAACTTTTTGACCGCGTTTGATGCGGGAGACGAAGAAGCCCTGATGAAGATGTCAGGTCAAGCAGATGTGGACTCCACTCCGCGCGTGGGTTTACCACGACTAACGATCAATTATGAAGCAGAGAACGACGACGGCATTACGTTGAAGCGGGGTGCGTGGCGTATTTGGAATGGCTCGGGACCGAGTTATTCTGACAAAGTGCATATCCGTCCGCTGATGCGTACATACGAGTGGTCAGTGTGGAGTCAGGACGAGCAGAAATTTTCCTGTAAGTCTGTGCAGCGGCCCACCCTGTCTGGCGAATTTCCTGACAATGCTGGCGGTAATAAGTGCGGACGGCTGACACGAGCCGAAGAAGACGCATTGCCCGATGACGATCCCCGTGTCGTTCTGAGCCAGTCGGTGAACTGCAATCAAGTCATCTACGGCGTCTTGGATGCTCCAGATGCGACGGCTGCTGATGGAAGTGCGACCCCTCTGGAGAACGTGCCTTTCATGGCTTACTTCAAACGTTCGGGTTTCCGCCCTGTACGTGAGTTTATTGATCAGCAACTGACCCGTCGTAAAATCTTGATGCAGAAGGCAGTGATCGAACTGTCTACTGAGAAGAAGAAGAACGGCAGCGTCATTTTTTGGACACCTAAACTCAGTCTTGTGAAAGAGGTATCTATCTCTGAGGAAGACAAAAACCTGATCAAACTGTTTGGTGAGACTGTTAAGGGTCACAACGAGTCTGTGATGACTGAGTACAAGGCAGCGATCAAGATGTCGATGAATGATGAAGACCTCGACCTAGCGCAACGCTTCGCAAGCTGATGCTTCACCTCTTGGAAGTACAGGACTTCCTGCAAAAAGCGGGACGAGGGGAGATTGACTCCTCTCGTCTCGACGACCTTATTGAGGCATTTGGGGAAGACTGTAAGGCAGCAATACGTAAGCAATTTAGCCGTAACTCCGACTACAGAATTCGCATGTCCGGTATCGGGCGTCCCCTGTGCCAGCAACAGTTGGAAAAACAGGGACTGAAGCAAGACGTTGCGTACAACGATCTTGTTCGCTTCCTTATTGGTGATCTGGTAGAGGCTGCTGCCGTTCTGATTATGAAGGGTGCTGGCATCAAAGTCGAACAGGAACAGAGTCAGTGTTCCCTCGAACTCGATGGGCAAACCGTCAACGGAACCTTAGATGTCATTATCGACGAGAAGGTGTGGGACATCAAGTCCACAAGTCCGTGGTCATTTGAAAACAAGTTCTCGGGACGCGGCGGTTACGACGCCATTAAGGAAGATGATCCGTTTGGCTACATCATGCAGGGGTTCCTGTATTCCGAATCTAAAGGCTTGCCCTTTGGTGGTTGGATTGCCATCAACAAGTCGAGTGGTGAGTGGGACTTTGTAGAGGCACCGTACGATCAGGAAGAAGATCGTAAGACATACCTTGAAGAAGCCGCCAAACGTGTCCACGCTATTGTCACCGATGCCAAGTTCAGGGTGCCGTTTACTTCTGTCCCAGAAGTTTACACAGTTAAAGGTGAGAAGATTGAAACAGGCAACCGGCTCATGCCGAAGACCTGCACTTTCTGTTCGTTCAAGGAACACTGCTGGAAGAGTGCAGAGTACCACCCGAAGATTACCTCAAAGGCCAAGAACCCGCCGATGACGTGGTACACAAAGCTGGTGAAGAAGGAACTATGATATGCCTGTTATTTACACCAGCACGTATGATCTCAAGTTGCTGGGACTCAATCCGCAAATAAGACATCTGTACATAGATAGTCACGAGAGTAAAGGCGGCGAACCTGCGTTAGTCAAAGTGCGAAACCTTGATAGTTCTCTGCCTTTAACTTTGCGTAATAATTACTCGGATTCGGGATACCTTACCTCTGAGACAGAGGCGCGTGACATTGTGCGTATTGAAGACGAGTTTCAACAAATCAATCAAAACTTGAGAATGGGCACGGCTGTATGTATTCCGACGATTCCCCTAAACGAGGAACTATCACGTCTAAAAAAATATACCCCAAAAGTAGAACAGTATCTGTTAAAAAGGCTCAACTTGATAAAGGGAGCGTTTCCGCTGCAAGGTTGATGAGAAAGATAAAGTTTAGATCACAATTTGAGTCAAATATCGCTCGTAAGCTTGTTGAGCGGGGTATATCTTTTGAGTATGAGAAGGAGCGGGTTGTGTATGTTCCCAAGCCGCGAACCTACACTCCCGACTTTTACTTCCCGGACACAAATGTGTACGTGGAAACTAAAGGGCATCTTGACAAAGGGGATCGGGTGAAGATGCTGCTCGTTAAGGAACAGAATCCAGACTTAGATATTAGGTTTGTATTTATCCGCGCCTCGAACAAGATTTACAAGGGTTCAAAAACCACGTATGGTGACTGGGCTACCAAACACGGCTTTCAGTGGGCCGAAGGTTCTATTCCAGAGGAGTGGTGTAAGAATGGATGACAAAGAGATGCAGTCAACGCTAGAGAGAGCAAGTCTTTTGCCCGAAAGGTGGTATCTTATCTTTCGACAGGGGGATGACGATGATCATGTAATGATGACAGCGTATGATACATCTGTAGAGGATGAGGACGACGAGTACATTCCTGCGGGTTCCGTCATCCTGTCTGGTCTTGTTGAACTAATGGAAACAGACTTTGACCGTGTAATGCAAGCAGGTCTTGCTCGTCTGCAATTCGAGGCTGTACAGGAGGCTATGATTGAAGAGACGGGTAACAAGCCGGATGTGAAGCACGATCCAGAAACCAACATCGTCAAGGTCACTTTTGGAAAGACACAATGAGACACGAAGAGTATATGAGGAAGCGGATGGAACAGGAAAGTTTACAGGGTATGGCAAACGCGGCGTGGGCGAACAGTCATAATGATATGGTCAATTCGCCACCTCACTACAATCAAGCAGGGGTTGAGTGCATCGACGCTATACGTGCTGCCACAGACGAAGGCTACCAATACTACCTGCAAGGAAACATAATAAAGTATCTCTGGCGTTATCGTTACAAGAACGGCGTTCAAGACCTAGAGAAGGCGAAGTGGTACTTAGATAAACTCATAAGGGAGATAGAAGATGAATAACATGTTGCCTACACCGTATCAGCAATTCATACACAAGTCACGTTACGCACGCTGGCTCGACGACGAACAGCGCCGTGAGAACTGGGATGAGACTGTCGAGCGTTACCTGAAGTTTATGATCTATCAGGTCAAGGGTAAGCACAACTTCGACATGTCGGAGGCGGACATCACAGACTTGCGCGATGCTATCTTGAACTTGGAAATTATGCCGTCGATGCGTGCGATGATGACTGCAGGTCCGGCTCTCGCTCGGGACAACATCTGCGGCTACAACTGTTCGTACATTCCTGTCGACAGCACCCGTGCCTTCGACGAGTGTATGTATATTTTGATGTGCGGCACGGGTGTAGGCTTCTCTGTCGAGCGTGACAACATAAATAAGCTACCCGTCATCAGTGACTCGATGAACGAGTCGGACACGGTAATTGTCGTAGCTGACTCGAAGCCCGGATGGGCGAAGGCGTATCGTGAGCTTGTCGCTCTTCTCTACGCTGGTCAAGTTCCGCAGTGGGACTTATCAAACGTACGTCCGTCAGGTTCTCGCTTGAAGATCATGGGGGGACGGGCATCCGGCCCCGGCCCTCTCGAAGACCTGTTCACGTTTACCGTCGAGCTTTTCAAGAAGGCGGCAGGACGTAGGCTCTCTCCTCTCGAATGTCACGACTTGATGTGTAAGGTCGGGCAAGTCGTTGTTGTTGGCGGCGTACGTCGCTCGGCGCTGATCAGTCTGTCTGACCTCGACGACGATGAGATGCGTCACGCTAAGTCGGGTGAGTGGTACAAGAGTGAGAAGCAGCGTAACATGGCTAACAACTCGGTTTCGTACGAACGCCGCCCACAGATGGGTACGTTCATGCGCGAGTGGCTGGCACTCTACGACTCGAAGTCAGGAGAGAGAGGCATCTTCAACCGTGATGCAGCGGACAGACAGGTTGCACGTAATGGTCGCCGTGAAACAGGACACATGTGGGGCACGAATCCGTGTAGTGAAATTATCCTGCGTCCGTATCAGTTCTGCAACCTGTCAGAGGTTGTCGTGCGGGAAAGCGACACACTCGACTCTTTGAAGCGCAAGGTGCGTCTCGCTACGATCTTGGGCACGATGCAGTCGACACTTACAGACTTCAAATACCTGAGAAAGATATGGAAAAAGAACACAGAAGACGAGCGTTTGTTAGGCGTATCCTTGACTGGTATCATGGATCACAACGTCTTATCAAAGGCCGTAGACTCACCTCGCTGGCTCGAAGAGATGAAGCAAGTCGCCGTGGATACAAATCTCAAGTATGCCCGAATGCTTGGAATCCCACAAAGCGTTGCCATTACGTGTGTCAAGCCATCGGGCACTGTGTCACAACTTGTCGACGCCGCTAGTGGTATTCACGCACGACACAGCGGACACTACATTCGTACGGTGCGGGGCGGTAATGAAGACCCACTCACTCGCTTCCTTGCGGAACAGGGTATACACAACGAAGCTGAAGTCGGCAATCCGGACACGACTACCGTGTTCTCTTTTGCCATGAAGTCTCCGAGCGGAGCTACCACGCGGCACGCCATGACTGCTGTCGAACAACTCGAACTGTGGAAAACATATGCGACACACTGGTGCGAACACAAGCCGTCAGTGACGATCAGCGTAGCCGAACACGAGTGGATGGAAGTGGGCGCGTGGATATACACAAACTTCGACATCGCATCAGGCGTGTCGTTCCTTCCGCGTGACGATCACGTCTATCAACAAGCGCCGTATCAGGACATAGAGCCTGACGAATACAACGAATGGCAGGAACGCTTCGGCACCCTGTCTATCGACTGGGACGCTCTTTCCGAATATGAAAAAGAGGACAATACGTCAGGCTCACGGGAACTTGCTTGCACGGCTGGCGTATGCGAAGTAGTAGACTTCAATGCGGCCTAAGAAGGAATCACGTCCCATATGGAAACAGGGGAAGGGGTGGATTCAGTACGATCCTCCCCGGAACCATCCGTGCTACAAGGAATGGAGAGAGAAAGTTGATCGAAGTCAAGATAAGTGACGAAATGCTTCTTGCTGGCCGTAGGAAGGCCACTGAGATGGGTCTCCTCCACAACTCTATACTGCGGGGCGGCGGTAGCGTAGCGGGCTTCCTCGGGGAACAGGTGGTCCTCAGTGTCCTTGGGGGTTCGTGGCTCAACTCTTACGACTACGACATTGTGTTAGATGACGGACGCAGGGTGGAAGTGAAGACGAAGCAGACCTCTGCCACCCCGCTACCCCACTATTCGTGCAGCATCAGTAACTTCAATACGAAGCAGGACTGCGATATCTACGCCTTCACGCGCATCCTTAAAGATTTTTCGAAAGGCTGGTTCCTCGGATACCTGCCAAAAGAAGAATACTTCGATAAGTCTATGTTTATGAAGAAGGGTCAACTCGATCCGGACAACGGCTACGAAGTGCGGGCAGACTGCCACAACCTACCTATTTCGGACCTGCGAACCCATTATGAGTCAGAAAAAGAAATCCAAGGCCACCCTGTTTAACCTACAGGTATTTCTAAATGAAAACGGGGACATCGAACTAGAAACCCAGTCCGTTGACCCCGATACATTTATTAAAACTATGGAAGCAGGTATGCCTAGCTACGAGGCTACCTACAAAGTTGCCAGCCTCATCCGCTATCTAAAATCGATAAACGATGAAGTCTATGACAAGTCCAGATTTTACCTTTAGGCTTTTCTGTTCTTTTTCAAGTCTTTCGCACCCTTGCCGTCTGCTGCGAACTTAGGCACGCGAACCCCGTTTACAGTAGTCATGGGCAGATCACCCTTTGCCATCATTGGCATCATCATGCCAGTGTTAGACATAGGCTTCTGGTTCCGCCGACTCGTCGTTGCCGACATCATACCACCGCCGTAAGCCTTCCTGCGGGGTTTTTTTGCCATGCCACCATACATCATAGGCTTTCGCTTCGTGGCACCGCCATACATCATGCCCTTGCGAGGGCCGTTATTGTACTGCTTCATCTTCGTCTCCTGCCTCGGTTTGGGCGTTTTGTACTTGATTAAAGTAGGCTATGGTAGCCTCTTCCTGTCCCTTACGGACAACGTCTGTCATTGCAAACTCGATGAGTTTGTCCTCAAAAAATGACAGTTCTTTAGGTGTGACAAGTTCTGGGAACAGCATGATCTTTTCCATGATCTTGGCAGCTTCCATGTCACTCATCGCAAGATAAAAGGCGTCAGACGCATTCTTTTGCATAATACGAACAGCCACTTCCGATGCGATGTAGGACGGGCTGACCATGTCGCGGGCGATGTTGTAGGCTCGACTGATGGCTTCATTTGCACTAATCCCTTTTGCAATGGCGTTACCTGCAATGGCTATCGCTTCTTGATTCGCGATATACTTTGTGATGTTTTGAAGGTGGGTGATGTGATCTTCCGGCATCACCTTTAGCAGGTTCTTACGAACGGTATCATCGCCCAGTTGATCCAGTAGAGCGACAGTGTTACCGAAGCGGCGAACCAGTCGTGCCCCGTTCTCATCTGCAACCACGTCTGCAAGTTCGTTACGTGCCCGGCCCATGGTCTTTTGGGGACCATACTGACCTATTTCCATCAGTGCCTGATATAGGTTGTGATAGACGGCTTGATCAAATAGGTCGGCAATCTCATCGTCAGACAGTTCAAGAGACGGGTCTTTTTTCATCTGGAAGATGAACGAGTCCCGAACAGAGTCAAGATCACGAGGACCAGCAATGTAAGTGTTGTAGAACTTGGCGGGATCGCTGGTAGATTCAGAGATGTTTTTTAAGACATCGATTGCGCGGCGTTCTTTTTGAATGTTAGTCTTGCCGACGCGACGTGATGCGTTGAGGGCTGCGGTGATCTTGGCGATGGCTTCCTCGCCCTCTTCCTGAAATTGTTTACCCTTGCCTATGTAATTTTCAATGTTACGCTCGTTCGATATCAACTCGCTGACATCTGAAAGTGCTACCTCTACTTCCTTGCCGCCCTTTTTTACCAGAATCTTGGTACGGGCCGTAACTGCAGATAGGTTCTTTGTGGCGTTAGCAGCCCCGGCAAACTGGCTCAGTCCTGTCAAAACAGACACTCCAGAACCCGGTTTTGCATCCACGAACCCGCCAGCCCACTCCTGATACACAATCTCATCAGTCAGACCTTTTAGCGTGTCAAACGCCTTTTGGCCCTCTTCAGTGTCGAGATCGATAATCTTGCGACCATCAGACGAGATGTGGGTACCGAACAGTTGTTCAAGGCTAGATATCTCTTTCTGGATCACGTCGAGTTTGTCAGTACGCCGAGGGCCACCTGACATCACGTCGGCAATCGTATTGCCTACCTTCTTTGCGATGTCGTATGGAGTTACGTTCCGGTAAATACCTACGTAGGGTCCGGAATCCAAGTCAACCTTCTCGCCCTGCTTTGACGAGTTTAACTTCTGAAGTGGAGTACCGAGTCGCAGGGGATCGTTAGATGCCTGATAGATACCTCGGGCTTCCTTCAGTTTGGCAAACCCTTCAGGATCACCATTTTCCATGGCCTCATCCACAAGGTTTTTGAACTGACCCATTTCCTTTGCCAGCAACCCGTCCTTAACCTTGTAACCGTAGTCGCGGAACGCCTTGCGGAGTTCCTCTAACTCTTCGATATTTGCGGACTTGAACATATTCACTTTACCGAAGGAGTGCAGGAACAGGCCGAAACGTACAGGATCACCCGCAGCCATATCATCAAGGAACTTAGCATCCACTCCATGTTCATCCTTTAATTGTCGCACAATTTCTGACAGAGAGTCCTCGCCGATCTCCGCAAGACGACGATTGATCATGCGGTTGAACATTTTCATAGACTGACGGCCCATGAACCCGGAGAAGAAGGTGGCTTCTGGCCCGAAGAAGCGAATGATGTCTCCGTCCTCGGCGGCTTTCGCCATGTCCAACATTTTCTCAACCACGTTACTGATGTCAATGGTCGGCGTGTTTTCTCTGTTGTTCATATACGAGCGGAATCCCGAGTAAGCTTCCTCACGTACTTCCATAAGTCTCTGGTAGCGGGTATTGAACACAGCCTCGACGGTTGTCTTCAGAGAGTCGATGTGTGCTAAACGGTTGTCACGTTCACCCTGAATCTCGTCGAGGCGGTTGATGAGGTCTGTTTCGACTTCAGTCAACACTTCTTTTGCTGCTGTAACACGAGCCGCTTCAGAATCGATGGTACCCACCAGATCAGATCGTTCCGGTGCCCGCATAGCAATCATTGTCTTGGCTTCTATGACATCATCCAAGAATGCCTCGGGCATCTTGCCCTTGGAGTCTAGAGCGATGGCGCTGACAGCGGTATCCAGAGCCTCGTCGAAAGCATTGAGTTCGCGGGTCATCTCATCTTCAATCCGGTTGATGGTCGCCTCGACGTTGTCCATCAACTTGCCAATTTCTTGTTTAGACTCCGGATTCGCATAGGTAGAGATGTGTGCCTTGAAGTTATTCAAGAAAGCCTGTGCCTGTCTTGCCCGTCTGTCTATGTCCTCCGTAGCATCGATAACACCCTGAATACCACCCTTTCGAATGCTGTTCATATCAAGCTGATCCACAGCCGACTTGTACGATCCTATAAGAGGCACAAGACCAGTTGCCTCTGCAAAACTCATGTCATATAGTTCACCCGCCATATCTCGATGTTGCTCGGGAAAGGCGTTAATGATCTCGTCGCGCAAATCCATTTGCTCCTGAACCAAGGCGCGGAAATGCAGCTTGTTCTCGGGAGACATCTTATCTACTTCTTTAAAGGCTCGGCGTATGGCTCTCTTCGTTCTGATAGGCATACGCTCTCCGCCGTGAGCGGGCATATAGTAGAGCCTTTCATAGTCGTCGGCAGTCATGTCTTGCATTGTCAACTTACGGAACAAGGCTGGGATAGGGCTTCGTATGTCTGAACCCGTTACACCGCGAAGAAGACCCATACTGCCGCTACCTGCAAGACCTAGTGTGGCTCTTGCCCCGCCTACAACTTTACGTCCCACGAACCTGATACGTTGCGGCCCGGCAACCAGCGTGGAAAAGAAGCCAGTCATCTCAGCCATGTCCCGATCCATACCGAAGGCACCCTCAAGGTACGTGCTGCCCAAGTATGCACCTGCAGCTAGAGTTGTGTCGTCTTTGATAGACTGCAACATCTGCGGACTTACTTTTGTCTGGAAAAAGTTGCGAGACATGGCGCGTCCGATGTTGTCGTACTCGGACTTGAGTCGCTTGTACTGCAGACTGCCTTTTCCAAACTGTTTGGCGGCGTCTTGCATTTCACTCGTTAACACGTCACGACGTGCCTTTTGCTCCACACGAAGAACTTTTAACTGATTGCCAAAAACGCCCAAGTCATACAGCTTCTGATCAATCTTGACCTTTTTGCCGTGCTTCGTGAGGTGTGACTGTAGGTTGCTAAGACGCACGTCATCCGGCACGTCGTACTTCTTACGAAGTTCATTGACATGCTTTACGTAGCGCGTGGCCTCTGCCATGCGTATCGAAGACAGGAACCCGCCACCAATAAGGTTCTCAGCCAAAATAACGCCGAATTGTTCCTTACCAGATAGTTCTTTGAAGGCAAGATCGATGATGTCATAGGCACCCTCGTCCGAGATGTAGTCTCGGGGGATGCGTTCGCCGGTCATGTCGGTTGTGAAGAGGGCTTCGTTTAGCTGCGCCTCGTTGATACGGCCCTCGTTAAATTCCAGTTGGAACCTGTCGCGGATTGCCTGATTGAAGAACATGGCAGCGGTGGGAGCCGGAAGAACTGTGTCTATTTTCTCCAGCGCATTACGCATGTTGACTTCACGCTCTTCTGCCCGACTTGCCCACTCATCACTAAACGGGGTACCCTTCATGCGGGCAGCGGCGGCGGAGTCAATAAGGCTGAGAGTAAGACCTGCGGCATAGGCCGGTAAGGTGACCATACCCCTGCTTTGCTCGGCTAAACGAGTTGCAAGGCTTTCGTAAAAGTTGCCGGTGTTGAAGTCGTCAATGAAGAATTGACGCACTGCCGTGTCGAGGCTCGGGTTGCCAGTGTTGATGTGAGGCTGAAGCTCATTATCAAGACGCATCCTGTTCTCGGTGTACAGTGTTAGCTTGTCCTGTACATTCGGATCGTCGGCAAATTGAGTGGGATCGACCTTTTGAGTTACCGGCTCCTTACCCGCAATGACTGTGTCTGTCTTCAGCTTGTCCGGACGTAACTCTGAATCCAAGGCGGCATCTGCACGGAACTGTAGTTCCATGGCCTTGCTTTTCTCTATTGCAGGTAGAACTTCGGGAATGTATCTTTTGGCACCCGCCGGGGTGTTGAAGGTTATTGTTTGCCCAGCCTTGAGTTTTGCGACTGCATCCTCGTAGGGTGTGGTCGGACGAGTGATTTCGGCAACAGACTTTTCAATCGGCTCTTTTAGTGTCTTAGTTGTAACAAAGGGCCGTGTGCCCCGCAGTTCTACGTCTGTAATAGTTTCAGTCCCCGCCTCTGGTCGAGGGGAGATTGTCACAGGCGTGATATCAATGCGGATTGGCCCTGTCGAGTCTGCAGGTTGCTCCTTTGGCGGCAGCAGAAATGCTTTACCGGCGGCAATTTGCTCACCGACATTGACAGTTTCCTGCGAACCTGCTTCTGGTGCCGCTTCAGGTGCTGCCTCTACAGGAGCCGTGACCTCTGCGGTATCGTCCTCGGGCTTCTTCTCTGCTGCTTCAGCCATTATTGAACTGCTTCCATAGGCATGGTGTACGGAGTTCCGTCACCTATCAACTTTTCATCTTCGTCTACTGGGGCCATGGCGTATACACTCGCATCTTTCTTACTGACAAACAGTGCCATGCCTTCGTCTAATCCGTAACCTTCCGGACTACCAACATATACCCAATTCTTACCCATGTCTTCCATGGTGATTGTCTGGATGCCTTCAGGCTCCACTGCTGCAGGGGTAGGAGTTGCAGCCTGTTGCTGGGTGGTAACTGTACGATTCATCATCTTGCGATGCTTCAAGGCTCGTTGAACCACGTCATTTGCGCGAATAAAGCGGCGATCACGGGGGTCAATTTGTTCTTTTTCTAGAATGCCCGCCATCATCTCGCCAGCGTCGAGACGATCTTGCATTTCTGTTTTTACGACGTTGATTTTAGCAAGGACACCCTCCATGGTTGTCAGGAGACCTTCCTGTCCGATACGTCTTAGCTGAATCTCAAAGTCTTGGTTTGACAGACGACCTGACGGATCGACAGCACGTGCAAGTTTTGCAGCTAAGGTAATCTGGAGAGCATCTTTTTCACTCAGTAGTTCGAGAGTGCTTTTGCCAAGCACCTGTGCTGCCACTTCCATGGCTGCGGCTCTGTCAAAGTCTTCATCAGTCTGTCCGCCTGTAAAGAATTCTGCTGAATCGTCTGCGCCCCCGTATCCAAACAGACTAGCCAGTTGCATTCCCTGACCCTTGACGTTGATACCAAGGCCCAAGAGACTTTCAGTGAAGCCGGTAACGCCCAGTGCTTGCTGATTATTAGCAAGCCAGTTGAGCAACTCTACGGACTCTTCCTGTGCCCGTCTCTGTTCGCGGAATCCGTCTACGTCAACTTTCTTTGATAGGGCATAGTCAACGCCGGTAACACCCCGTCGTGAAAGGGCGGGTGCTGCTTCATCAACAAAGTCAGGACGTGTTATGACGTATGCAGCGCGGATCATTGCACCCATGTCTTCGTTTGCGTACCCCTTTTTTGCGTCACCCTGACCGATGTTCGTCATGACTTGTGCAACACTATTCATAGTTTCAGGGGACGCGGCTCCCGGCAACTTGAGAAGGTCCATACCGTTTGCACCGTACAGAAGAGCGCCCCCGCTAAAGTCTTGATACCTTTGATCCACGTCACCTGAATATGTCAAGTAATTGATGTTAGGGAAGAGTTGAGTCGCCCCCTGCTCCATGCCATGATACTGTGCAAGACTATTTAGTTGTTCCCGATTAACTCCATACTGACTTTCGAACGCATCTAGTCTGAAGTTCATGTTCTGGCTACCGCCCTCTATCTCATTTACAGGAGCCGTAGTCTCGCCTTCGGGCAACTCTTCCGGAACAGTTATGAACTTACTCTTGCCGATTACACCAAACTCTTGAAGATAGCCGCGCAGGGTGGGGGCAGTTTTTCCGTAGTCCGCATAGGCGGGAGAAGACACCATACCATCTTCACCCCTGCCAGAGTTCTTTCTCCAGAAGGTGACATTGTGAGTGTCAAATACTTTCTTTATGTACGCTCCAAATTCTCGTTTGGTATCTTCGTCTTTGAGACTCTTTTCAACCTCATCTGCATTAGACGTTAAGTAAGACTCTACCTGATTGGGAGCCACTAAAAGAAAGTTTTCATCCGTAAAGTCGCTTTTGAACGGGAGCGTTAGCTTACCGAGTACGGTGGTTTCCTCGTCCTCGTCAGTCGTGGCCTTGAGGTCAGCCAACAACCCGGTGAAGTCCACGTCCAAGGGCGCACTAGCCTGTCCAAACAACCCGATGGCTTCTCTTTCATTCAGGGTATTGCGGGCATTCTGGATCATGCCAGAGATAGCCTTAACATTTTCATTGCTAAAGTTCTTCTTGGTTGACGCTTCTAAAACTGTCTGTGTGTACAGGTCTAGCTTCTCACGTTCACTGGCTCGTTTAGCCATCTCACGCTCAATGTTCTGCGTAAAGCCGCGTACCAAACCGTTAGCTAGTGCAACACCAATACCCATTTTAGGATTCCTTCTCGGCGTCTGCCATTGTCAAAAAGTTTTCGTCACGAGGTTGCCGGGGCATGTTGCCATCTCGGATACCCTTTGTTAGCATGTCGCTTACATACGCAAACATAGCAGGGTTGTTGTCCTTCATCATGCGGAAGAATGTACGATCATCCATCTCACCTTCAGAGACAGCATCCTTGTTTTCAAAAAAACGATACGGCACGCCCTCTTTCTCTGCCATGTCAGCAATGAACAAGGCAAGCGGACCCTTAATCATGAGACCAACGTCAGGACTGAAACCGCCCTCTTGGAATGCTTGAAAGAGATAGCCCTCGACAAGAGCCTCTACCGATGCACCAACCATCAGCAGCTTCATCATCTCTTCACGAACATGTGGCAAACTAAGCGACGTAATCGCTTTCTGCAACACAACCTTCGGATCGACTTGCTCTGAGGGTTTGCCCCACGGCCACCGCTCGTTGTCGAGAGTTAGGCCGTAGCCCGGGGGTGCCATTGCAAACTGATCTTTTGCTTCGATAGAACCGGGAAGTGGTTTTGCTTCAGCCATGGGTTACACCTGTATGTTGCCGGGACGTTCCGATGTCAGGGATCGTCTACCCTGTGCAAGAGTTATTTGTGGCGCTGCGTACTTACTAGAAAAGTCTCTGAACTGCGGGTTACGTGCATTTGAGAACATGTCTATGACTGCAGTCTGTAACTCAGGAATCTCGCGGATCATCTGCACTACGGGGTCGAGACGAACAGGTTGCTGGCTTCCCGCCGACCCTAAGCCCATCTGACCGAGAGATCGTGCGCGGACAATTTCGGGGGGTTGGAAGGGTTGTACGCCCTTTTTGTCATCTGGCAAAGCCATCGCGCCACTACTGACAAGAAACGAATCCGCAAGAGACAGACCCTTGCCTTCTCCACCGACGAGACTAGCAGCCTTTTGTCCCGTCTGTGGTCCGCCAAAGAATGCCCCAGTAGCCGCTGCAATTCCAATGGGTAGAAGTGCTGTTATCAATCTATCTAACATTATGTGCCCCTATTGCCATACCAAAGTGCAAGCCAGTTGCCGATACCTGCTGCCAACTCATCTTTTTGCTGCTGGTTGTACAACTCTTTTGTGTTTGCAAATTCCATAGCCATGATACCGACCTCATGCTGACGCTGTAGGTAGGATTCAGTCTTCTGAAAATTCCATGCGGCGTTGTCACGATACTTCTGCCACAGGTTGTTGAGGGCGTTTTGACTTGCATTAAATTGGTTCTGTACGTTTATGCGGTTCGTTTCATTTTGTATTGCAGTGTCGGCAGTATTTACTTGTCTGCGCCACTGTACGTTTGACTGATCAACAGCATACTGCATGTTAGCGTTGAACTTTTCGCGGTTGTCGCGCATTGCAGAATTGAACTGATTCTGCGCGTTAGCCTCGCCTGCGTTAAACTGATCTACAGCCGCCTTACGATTTGCGTTGGCTGTCTCTACTTGAGATTCTAGTTCTGCAAAGAACTCTTCGACTTGCAACTCGTTCTTGGCATTGAACTGTTGCCGGGCGTTGTCTTCAGCAGCATCCTTAAAGATGGCTTGCGTGAGAGCATTGTACGACAGCGTGTCCGCCTGTTGTTTTGCTGACAAGTTCTTCGTTTCGGTTGCAAGAAGAACTTGAGCGTTTGTAACCGCTCCCTGCAGACGCGCAGACAGATTTGCCTTATCCTGCCCGGCAACCAGAACGGCGTTCTGGAGAGCCGTCTTTTGTGCGTTGTTTAGGTTTTGTAACTGGATCGTGGCATACTTGGTAGCGTCTTGACTTGCGATTACAACGCCAGACTCCATGACCGCCTGTGTCATTGCAGCAGCAGCCATAGACGAGGCACCCAAACCCCGAGCTTGCATGATCCCGGCAACCTTCCGGACAGCCGGAGCAGCCCACGACGGCATGGGTTTACCTTCTTCTATGCCAGACAGAAGCTGTTCTAGTTGATACTTAGTAGTAGCTCGTTCGTCGAGTTCTGCAGTGACAGCTTGTGCCTGTGCCCCCGGAGAGAGGGGGGCGGTTACGGTAGAGATGTCAACTTCAGGAGCCTGTTCGATCAGATTGTCAGATACATCTAGCTGCGTTATCTTCGGCTGGATAGTGGTTGTCTGTGCAATTTGCCCCACATCTGGAGTAGGCATTTCTGGGGTTGTTACTGAAAGACCGGTTGTCGGGGCACCTACGGTGGCAGCGGTTATGTCGCCAGAAACAAGGGAACCGTCTGTTGTTTGCAATTCATTGGTTTTTACTGTGGGACGAACTGCAGTAACTTCAGGAACACCCGTGTCCTGCCCGGCGGCCATTTCTCCGACTTGATTTAGGAGATCGTCGTCAGTTGATATTTTCGTAGCTTGCGCCATAGTTACCTAATTCCCATAAATACTGATACCACCATTGCAATCACGAGCATGGTGCTACCCATAATCATCGCTTCCAGTCGCCACATGCGCTTGTCCAATGCGTCTAGCTTCCCATGAACCAACTCACGGAACATGGCACACTCCTTCTCGTGCGCTTCTAGCTGCAACTGTGTTTTGAGTTCCTGTTCCAAGCGAGGCTCCGTGGTGAGTTTCATCAGTCGTCGGCGTCAGCGATGGTCAGCGTACCGGCGTCGACCTGTCGCATGATTTCGTCGTAGTGGCGGTTACCGGGGGCGAGGGGTACGGACAATTCTTTACCGTCGATGGTTGCTGCGATTGCGGTGTTTGCACCCTCGTCTTGGATGTACTGTGCCGCTGTAATGTTCATATTATCCATACCTACAACTCCGCATCAAAGTCACAAAAGGCGTCATCGTCATTGTCTGCACCTAATTCCGCACCCTTGCCCTGCGTCAATCCACTCGACACAGTAAAGTTCATGTATGGAGTTCTCTTGTGACCTCTGGTTATATTTATAGACGTTGTTGAAAAGGCACTTCCAGAAAACTCAGAAACCCTAAAAGAACCATTGGACGAAAAAGACGGCTGCGTCCGCATTTCTGTGGGAATGTAATGCAACCCCCTAGCTTTTGTGGAGTTGATAGATGCTCCAATAGACAAGTTTCCGTATAGGTTCTCAGAGTTCCACCGATAAAAATACCTCTGACACCTAGCCAACTCATCGCCAAACGACCGATGCTCAAACGGCGTGGCCTGTTCGCCGATTTCCATCTGCACCCCGCAAATATACCATTCGTTGCTGGTGCTATCAGCTAGGTTGACGTTATGACCTACGGCTCTATTCGCAGCGACAACAGAACCCCAAGTCGTTTGTGCGGTTCCGCTAGTAAGGTTGCTTCCAGCTATCAAAAACCATTGAGGCTGTAGCGACATCGCATTGTCATTATCTAAAGCACCGCTTGTGTCACCGGGGAATGTAAGAGTTTTCTTCTCCCAAGTATTAGCTGAATCAATGGTATAAGTCCTACAGTTATGTCTTGTGTTGTCTTGGTCTCTAAATTCAAAGCCGTATGTTCCGGTTTTGTTGGATTTTACCCAAAAAGAGAACGTGACGCTTTTTGCCCCAGAAGTCCCTTTGGCGAGACTCTGTACGTTTTGACCTTCAATGCCTTGACGCAACCGCAAGCTATCATCTGCGCCTATGCTTGTGTCAGCGGAAGTGCAATCTAATTTCATAGAGTAGCCAAAGCCTTGACCACTAGGAACATCAGTTGACTGTGAAACGGTCCATGTTCCAAAGTTTGCGCCTATCAGCTTCCACCTATCTAAAGAGGCATATCCCTCACTGCTGAAGCTACTTACACTCGTACCCCGCTGCGCCACCTGCATCGCACCGTTGATGATGAGGTTCCTGTTCGACAACGCCGTCTGCGAACCAATCAGTGCGGCGAGTTCTGCTGCCTTACTCATGCGAGGTCTCCCATCCAAGAAACACAGTTTGCAAGACCGTCAGTCTGATTTGCAGATGATGCGTGATAGCTAACCAATCGTGTTGAACCAGTCTTAAATGCGTTAGTGTATGTAGCTGTGTACCCAGAAATATTAAAGTCTTCATTTGGGTCGTCGCCACGCTGACCACCTGCGGTAAAGCAATAGTCTGTATTGCCCATGCTACTGGTAAAGTTAGTCTCAAAATCTCCAGTTGCATGGTCTGTTACAGATGCGATATTCAGTGAATCACGAGTGCTATTACCACTGTGTTGTTTGTTGTTCACCCACGACTTTGCACTACCCCCTGCAACAAAGCTGGTGGCAATGCTGTTGTTCCCGCTGGCATCTTTCAGGGTGTTTACTCTAAGTTCACTAGCCATTATGCGAGGTCTCCGTGAACTGTTGCAGTGACATCCAGAACATCCGACGCACTTCCAGAACTGTTTGTGACATAAAACTCAAGTGCGCCTGTGTTATAGCCCTGCCGTCCGCCTGCTGTATCTATTCCCCAAATAGATGTTCTCTGCGCTGAACCAGATGCTGCAAAATCTGCATTTGCCATATTGCTAGAAAAGTTAAATCTATAGTCGCCAGCACCATCGTCTGTAAGTGACGCAAGATTTAGACTGTCGTCTATGGTATTGTCCGCAGACGGGTCGAAATGCCCCCACGCCTTCGCCAGCCCCTGCTGCAACGACTGCGTAGCTGCGCCACCCTCGCTGGTAATCGTGATATCACCTGCGCTGGTTACACCCTGCATTTCATCGACTTTGAGTATGCTTGCCATTATGCGAGGTCTCCGTGTACGGTAATAGAATTATCGTCTCTATCTTGGTCTGCATCTAATGTATCTGTATATCTGAGAAGAATAGAACCGGCAGAAATAGTTTGAGGGCCGACTTGGCAACGGGCTTTCCCTGTAGCAGCTATTGAATAGCTTGCATTCGCAAAGCTGTTGGTAAAATTCATCTGAGGTCTGCCCGTAGCAGTATCCGCAAGAGAACTAGCGTTAAAGGAATCATCTATGGTTGTTGAGCCACCATTTGCATGTAGCCATCCTTTTGCAGCGTGTTGCTTCGTCAGCCCTACCGGCCCTGTACCCGCCTTGTCAGCAATCGTGTCTACATTCAATACGCTGGTCATACGATGCTCCAATATCCATTAACAGTGACGGTGGCACTCTGCGTAATCGGCCCTGCCGACACACCGTTCTC
>CAACVD010000197.1_pt1 | contig 28212 bp, 47 predicted proteins | sample 2381771 | NCBI WGS metagenome assembly CAACVD01 (sample SAMEA5211965, study PRJEB30684) | marine metagenome | biome: Marine; feature: Epipelagic; material: Water | collected 2015-10-15 | depth 15 m
ATTTGGCACGATATTACAGCGTGCAATTACAAAAGCAGTAAAAGCTATGGCAGCAAAGATACTGCACAGACAAAAGTTTACGTAGGTACCTGCAAAAGTAACAGCCACCTACTAGGCGAAGTTATTACCACTAGGCGTGTAGTAGGCGATATAACCTACTTTAAGTTAAGTGTAGATAATGATATTATAAAAGAAGTAAAAATGTGTAATAAAACTAAAAACATAATAAAATGATAGACAAGAAATTTTTTCAAGATTTAGCTGAAACGCACTACAGCAACCAGCTTAACGTAAGTAAGCTACCGTATGGCGATGTAATGTTTGCTATGTTAGAACTAGAAACTGATATACAAAATAAATTAACAATAGTAGAAAACATGCAGAAAGATTACATGCTGGAAGATGAAAAAGAAAAGGCTATATTGATGCAGGGGCAAATATACACCTTGCAAGATGTGCTAGAATTAGTTAAGAAAACGCAAGCTAAAATCTTAAAGTAATGGAAAGAGAAGAAAGTATATTAGAAACAGTAGGGGGTGTAGCAGTATGCCTTTTACCACTATGGCTGTGCTTTACATACAGTGGGCACGCTTTTATTAAGTATTTATTAACCTTTATTATATAACAAAATTATGACTAAAAAAAGTAAAGTAACACAGGCTCAAGCTGATGGAACATGGAACGGAAAGTATGGCTTAATGTATAAGTACGAAATAGCTTTTGAAAATGGCGATACAGGCGAATACAGTAGCAAAAGCGAAAACCAAAATAAGTTCGTAGTAGGGCAGGAAGCTGAATACACTTTGGAAGCTGGGCAGTACGGCAATAAAATAAAGCCAGTAAGCACCTTTACGCAGGGTGGTTATACGCCAGTATCTAAAGGCAGCGATAGGGAACTATCGATAGTAAGGCAAAGTAGCCTAAAATGCGCTACAGATTACGTTATAGCTAACGGTGGCGATATTGCTGCTATTATACATAATGCTGATGTACTAACTAAATGGGTACAGACAGGCGAATTGCCTGCAGCTGCACCAGTATCGAAAGATTTACCGTTTTAGTTATGTGCAGCTACGATAATTATAAGCTAAATAATCCACATGATGCCGGTTACTACAGCGACTATGTTACTAGTTGCTGTGGTGCCGAGCAGGTGGGCAGTGGCGCTAGTAATTGCTGCGATAGTAAGTTTTTAGGGGAAACAGATATATGTAGTGAATGTAAAGAACACGCTAGCGAGTGGCTTAAGTGTTCTGAATGCGAAGAAGATGATAGCTGTTATACCATGATAGAGCAGTACGAATATGATGAAAAGCAGCGTGAACATTATGCTGATATGAAAATGGATGAAGATAGATTATGAAAAAGAAAACACATAAACTACTAAAGGAAGCGCACAGCATAATAACTGGTGCTACTGGTACCGATATACCTAAAACAGTGCGTGCAGAAGCGTATAAAAAGGTAAGACAGATATACAAGCGTATTAAGGATTTAGATACGCCAGTATGGAATATATTGAACGAAGATGATAACCATAAAACTACAAAACAGTGACTGAATTACAGTTTGAAATAAATTTAATAACCACTATTACAGAAAAGAAATTAGGCTTGCAGGCTGGTAGCTTAAATACAAAAAAAAAGACAGAGCCACTAGTTATGGGGCGTATGGTAGTATGTAATCTGCTTATGGATGGTGGTATAAGCCCTGCTAAATTAGCAGAACACTTTTGCAAGCACCGTACTAACTATTATCATTATAGAAAGCAGCATAACTTTTATATAACAAATCCTAAAGCATATCCGGAGTATAACCTGCTTTACGAAGCAGTGTTAAGCGAATATGAAAGCAGGGCTGATGTTAGCGATATGTTTCGCAGTAAACTTGCAAAGCTTGAAGTAATAGATGATATAGAAAGAACACTAACTTCGCTGCAGGCGCAAAAAGAATTACTAATCAAAACTATTTAACAAAGATGAACAAAATGACACAGAAAGAGCAGGTGCTATGGCACCTAAAGCACCACAAAACATTAACTACATGGGATGCGATTATGGAATACGGTATAACTAGGCTAGGCAGTGTAATACACTTACTACGTGATGAAGGTATACGTATAGTATCTAAAAATGTTACTGTAAGAACTAGGCTAGGTAGGCAAACTACTATCGCTGAATATAGTTTAGCTGAAAAATTGCCACAGCAAACAGCTATCGTATGGCACCACGATTACAATATGTAGTATGAACGGATATATTAAACTGCACAGAAAAATACTGGATAACGGTATATTCGAAAACGCAGAACTGCTAAAAGTGTTCGTATGGTGTATACTAAAGGCTAACAGTGCACCAGCTGTAGTATACGGCAGGAAAGTAAAAGTAGGGCAGTTTGTAACAGGTAGAGTTACAGCTGCAGAAGAACTACGGCTACGCCCTAGCACAGTATACGATAGAATGAATAAACTAAAGCAGCTACGTTACATAAAAATAGATAGTAATAATAAGAATAGCTTAATAACTGTTATAAATTACAAAACCTATCAAGGTACGGAGAAAGCTGCTAAAAGGGATTTAAAGGCTGTTTACAGCAAGTTTAGCACCGAAGTAATGCAATACCACGAACAGTATAAAGAAAGTGTGTTAGAAGCCTTTATTTTGTACTGGACAGAGCCTAACCGTAGTAAAACTAAATTAAGATATGAAATGCAACCCACGTTTGATATAGCACGTAGGTTAAAAACATGGCAAAATAATCAAGCTAAATTCGATAAGCCAGTTAAAAGTAACATACTAGATACATGGCAGGAAGCTAAAAACATAATCAATAATGAATAAAAGTAGGCAGGTGTGGTATCGCTATACACACGAACAAAAGCAATTAAAAAGCGACTGTGTAGATTTAGTTAGTAAGTGCTACTTAATGCTAGCACAAAAGCCGGACACGCAGCAAGTTGTAATAATGGCGCAGCTACTTTATGATGATTTAATTAACTACTATGGCAGTATGACTATGGAAGAAGTATCGTTCGCTTTTGAGCAGGGTGTAAGGCACAGTGATAATGGTGGCTTTGTAAATGTGCGTAATTTTAACTTATGGCTAAAAGAATACAAAAGCAAAGCACAGCTTAAAAGGCAGCAAGGATTACTAACTGATTATCAAAAGCACCAACAAAACATTAAGCATATAACTAATACTATTAACAAAGCAAAACAGATAAAATGACTAAACTAAATAAGCAATCAAAAGAACCACAGCACATATACACAGCTGTTAATGAAATAACTACTATAGCTGTAGATGGTAATACTACGCACATGGAAATAACAGTGCCACTAATGATACTAGAAAACGGTAAAACGGTATATAATAAAACAGTAGTAGTAGAAATACCTACACTGGAACTGGTGCAAACTTTTAATACTACATGGACTAATCATGCTATAGGTAAACTTAAAAACTGGATAAATCAATTAAGCAAATGATAGAACAAATTAACCTACACGAAATTACGCCACTGCAGGTGTTATATATTACTTTAATACTGCTAGGAATTATGTATACAGCACTTACGCTGTATTTTGAGCACCGTGCAGACAAACATAAAAAAGAATGGCAAAAAAAGCTAAATCGCACGCAAAGCTTAAAAAAGAATTAGATAGTGTGTTTAGCCAGTATATACGCTGGTACTATGCAGATGATAACGGTTATGTTGAATGCTATACGTGCAATACTATAAAGCACGTTAAGGAAATGCACAACGGACACTTTTTATCACGCAGGCACTTAAGCACTAGGTGGAACGAAGATAACTGTCGCCCACAGTGCCCACGCTGCAATCTATACGCACAGGGAGAACAGTGGAAATACGGATTACGATTAACAGCTGATATAGGCGCTGAAAAAGTGCAGGAACTACAAGCTTTAAGCAAACAGGCAGGCAAATTCACTACAGCTGAATTACAGGAAATTATCGACTACTACAAAGCTAGGCTTATAGAACTTACATATTAACAATACACTGTTCATAACTATTATAGATAGCCTTTGGTTATTACAATTATTTGAATAGTATTGTGCATGCTAAATAATAAACTGTGCATACAGCTAAAAAAAATAGCATCTAATTTTATACCTGCTAAAGATTTAGATGATTTAGTGCAGGAAGTTTTCGTGCAGCTGTTAAGCATGGATAGCACTAAACTTAAAAGCCTAGTAGATACGGAAGAAATTTATCCGTATTTTAACCGTATGTGCAAGCTAAACTACTACAGCAAGACAAGCCGGTACTATTACACCTACCATAAAGAATACGAACATATAACGTACCATACTGATATAACTATTAGTGCTTTACGTAACAAAGAATATAAACAGCTAGAAGATAGCTTATATATTATACAAGGCACAGATAAGATAAACGAATTGCTAAACGAATTGTACTGGTACGATAGGGAATTATTTAAGCTATATGTGCTGGGCAGCATAGATGGAAAAGCCTATACGTATACCACGTTAGCGCAGAAAACAGGTATAAGCCGTATGTCTATATATCACACTATAAAAGGTGTTAAAAAGCATATAGCAAAACGCCTTAATGAGATAAGAAATGATATATGATGATTTAGCACGTATGGTAGGTTACGAAATACCTGTAATAGAAGTGTATAATGCTAAAGGGGAACTAGAATACGTGTTAGATTTAGATACGGTGTACTTCGATGATGTAGATATAGTGCAGGCACGCACTGGGGATTACTTTGGAATAATTAAATTAAAAAGGGAAGATGAAAAAGCCGAGCTTAATGGTAAAAAGCTATAACTATTTTAAGGCAGTTAGTAAGCGTGTTTTAGGTGGTATGGAAAATGTAGACACAGTTACGTATTACGATCGTGTGCATACGTGCAGTAGGTGCCCTATGTTATGCCACACAGATAAAGAATGTACTGTGTGTGGGTGCCCTATAGAAACAAAGGCTGCATGGAAAACGGAAAGCTGTCCGGAAGATAAATGGTAAGTAAAAAACAGTATAAAGAAGCACAGCGCTTATATAAACTGTGCGCTAGTGGTAAGGCACCTAACCACTTTATAAAGCGTGAACTAGTAGAATTGTATAATGCTATAAACGGCACACGATATAAAACAGACAGTAACTGCAGTAGCTGTTTGTATACATGCTTTAGGGGAATAAAGAAAATAGCAGAAACTAATTATAAAGATTTAAATAATGGATAGTAAAAAACTACCTGCATACTACACAGGTAAGTATAAGAAAATTAAGGCTTATGAAGTTATCAGCGATTACGATTTAACTTACAATATCGGAACGGCTGTTACATATCTTCTGCGTAGTGGTAAAAAGCCTAATAATCCTACAGAACAGGATATTAAAAAAGCTATTAACCACTTAAATTTCGAACTAGAAAAATTAAAGCTGCAAACTATTAACGATAAAAACTATATAAATGAAAACACAGATAGTAGCTATAAGTGCTGTAAAGGTAAATGCTAAAAATCCACGCTTAATAAAAGATATTAAGTTTAAAAAGCTAGTACAAAGCATAAAAGATTTACCGGATATGCTAAAGCTACGCCCTATAGTAGTAGATGAAGATATGGTTATACTGGGTGGCAATATGCGCTATAAAGCGTGTGTAGATGCAGGCTTAACCGAAGTGCCTATTATTATAGCTGATGAAATGACTAAAGAAGAACAAGATAGCTTTGTTATTAAGGATAATGTAAGCTTTGGCGAATGGGATTGGGATATACTAGGTAATGAATATAGCACTGTAGATTTAGGGGAGTGGGGTTTAGATGTATGGCAAAATGAAGATGATGAATTGCAGGCAGAATACGAAAGCACAGAAGAAAAACATAATAAGCTACAGGACACATTTGTAATCCCACCTTTCAGCGTGCTAGATACTAGGCAGGGCTACTGGAAAGAACGTAAGGCAATTTGGCACAGCCTTATTCAAGATAAGGGCGAAAGCAGGGAAAACACGTTAAGCGAAGCTGCGCTTATGTCTGATATAAATAATGGCGTATCTATACTCGACCCTGTGCTAGCTGAAATAGCGAATAAGTGGTTTGGCTTAAATAACTGTAATACGTTTGACTGCTTTGCAGGCGATAGCGTTTTCGGTTACGTTAGCGATAGTTTAGGCAATAGCTTTACTGGTATTGAATTACGTAAAGAACAGGCAGATTTAAATAACAAAAGATTAGAAAGCAGTAGAAGTAAATACATTTGTGATGATGGACAAAACGTGCTACAGCATATACAGCCTAACACACAGGATTTATTATTTAGCTGTCCTCCTTATTTTGATTTAGAAGTATACAGCGATTTAGAAAATGATGCCAGCAACCAAAAGGAATACAGTGGCTTTTTAAATATACTACGTAAAGCCTTTACAGATAGCATACAGTGCCTAAAGGATAACAGATTTGCTTTTATAGTAGTAGGGGATATAAGGGCTAAAAACGGTGCCTACTATAATTTCCCTAACGATGTTAAAAGCATATTTTTAGATGCTGGTATGCACCTATATAATGAAATGATATTAGTAGAGCCGTTAGGTACTTTGCCACAGCGTGTAGGGCGCTATATGAATAACAGGAAAATAGGTAAGTGCCACCAAAATATCCTAGTATTTTATAAGGGCGATACAAAAGCTATAAAAAACACATATCACAAAATAGAAATAAATGAAAGCGCAGATATATAATTACAGTGTATGGCTGGAAGAAACTAACGCAGAAGCCCTTAAAAGCAGCTTAACGGCTGCGCTAGATGCTGCAGGCTTTGTAGTGTTAGATATTAGCGAGCACCACTTTAAGCCTTACGGCTATACTGCTTTATGGCTATTAAGCGAAAGCCACCTAGCTATACATACATTTCCAGAACATAATACAACGTACCTAGAATTAAGCAGCTGTGTTAAGCAGCCCTTTAATAGCTTTGTGCAGTTAATAAATAAGACAAATGATACACAATAAAAAAGGGGCGCTTTTAGAAGCGTTAGAAAAGAGTTTAGGCGTAGTTACTACAGCATGCCAAAAGACAGGCGTAAGCAGGGCTACGTTTTACAGGTGGCTAAAAGAAGATGAAGCGTTTAGTGCTGATGTGCAGGCTATACAGGATGTAGCTTTAGATTTTGCTGAAAGTAAATTGTTCGAACAGATACAAGATGGCAGCACGCCTGCTACTATATTTTATCTTAAAACCAAAGGCAAACGCAGGGGCTATGTAGAAAGGCAGGAACTGGAACACACTGGAGGAGAAAAGCCTGTACGTATTAACCTAGTTATAGATGAAGATAGCCAGCCTAACAGCTAAACAGGGGCTAGCCCTAAAATACTTAACAGATAACACTACTACTGAAGTGCTTTATGGTGGTGCAGCTGGTGGGGGGAAAAGCTATTTAGGGTGCTGCTATATTATATACCTGTGTACTGAATATGATGGTGTACGCTGTTTAATCGGAAGAAGCAAGCTTGACACACTTAAAAAAACCACACTACTAACCTTTTTCGAAGTATGTGCACAGTGGGGAATACACGCTAACACACACTACAGCTATAATGCCAGTAGTAACGTTATAACCTTTTTTAATGGCAGCACTGTAATACTTAAAGATTTATTTCAATATCCTAGCGATAGGAACTTTGATAGTTTAGGTAGTTTAGAACTTACAGCTGCTTTTATAGATGAGTGTTCGCAAATTACAGAAAAGGCGAAGCAAATAGTAGCCAGCCGTATAAGGTATAAGCTAGATGAATATAACTTGATACCTAAAATACTGCTAACGTGTAATCCATCGAAAAACTGGGTGTATAATACCTTCTATAAGCCACACAAAGAACATAAGCTACCAGCGCACCGTAAATTTATACAAAGCCTAGTAGATGATAATAAGCACGTAAGCAGGCACTATAAGGAACAGTTAAATAAGTTAGATTACATAAGCAAACAGCGCCTGCTCTTTGGCGATTGGGAATACGATGATAGTGATGATAAGCTTATAGAATATAACGCTATTTTAAGCGCTTTTGATGCAGTACATGTGCCTGCAGGGGATAAGTATATCACAGCCGATATAGCACGTTACGGCAAAGATAAAACAGTGATAGTATACTGGAACGGCTTGCGTGCCGAACAGTTTGTAGTAATGGCTAATAACAGCGTAACGCAGGCAGCTGATGAAATACGTAAGCTGCAAGCTATGCACGGTGTAAAGTTAAGCAGCATAATAGTAGATGATGATGGCGTGGGTGGTGGTGTGCGTGATATATTGCGCTGCAGGGGCTTTGTAAACAATAGCGCAGCTATTAAAAAGGAAAACTATCAAAACCTTAAAACACAGTGCTACTATATGCTAGCTGATTACATTAACCGTAGCAGCATATACTTAAATACAAACGATATAAGCGCACGTAACAGTATCATACAGGAGTTAGAGCAGGTTAGGCGTAAAAACTACGACAAAGACGCTAAATTGCAGCTTATAAGTAAGGATAGCGTGAAGCTTGCAATAGGGCGTTCGCCAGATTATAGCGATGCTATTATGATGCGTATGTTTTATGAATTAAAGGGTGCCGGTAAGTATTACGTGCACTAAATAAAGCAGGGCGCACGCTGCTCTAATACACGTACGCCCCACTTACCAAAATGACTGGAAAAGCAAATATACAGCATATAACCTTTTATATATTATTATAATGGAATTAGTTATCAACGAAACAGGCTACTATATACCGAACAAATGGGCAGAAGTGCCACTAGGCAGGTATATGAAATTTATGGAAATCTATAACGAAGAAGAAAGCGATATAGATAAGCAGATTAAACTAGTTAGCGCTTTTACTGGTGTGCCGGTGGTTACATTAGGTAAGGCTAAAAAAAGCATAGTAGACAAAGCTGCAGAAAGGCTAGGGGAACTTATGGATAAAGAGCCACTGCAGGAACTTATTTTACAGCTGGAAATAGATGGTGTAGATTATGGCTTTCATCCTAACTTAAGCGAATTAAAGCTTAAAGAATTTGTAGATTTAGATAACTGTTTAGGCGATAACTGGGCTAACATGCACAAAGTAATGAGCATACTATATCGCCCTATAACCACACAGCATAAAGGTAAATACAGCATAGAAGATTATGATTTTGTAAAATGCAATAAAACAGCTGCAGTGTTTAAAGATAAAATGTCTATGAACGTTGTAACTGGTGCAGCTGCTTTTTTTTTAACTATCGCAGTCGATTATATGAACACTATGCAAGTATATTCAAAACTAGCGAACAGGAAACAGAAAAGGAGTTATATCAAAGTGATGAAAAAGCGTTTGAAGAACGTTATGGGTGGTATGGTGTAATATACCAGCTAGCAGGTGGCGATATATTAAAGTTCGATAGTGTATTAGAACTAACAGTAGATACCTGCTTAAACTATATAGCATACAGCAAGGATTTAACATATATACAGAATAAATGAAATATAAAGGATTAAACTTAAAAAACGTAACGCTAAACCAGCTGTACGATTTACTAGAAACTATAGGCAATAATCACCTATTTATACAAACTACTACAATAGGCGATATATTCGAAGTAGATTTAGTAGAAACAAAATATCCACTATTACACATAGGTACTAGCAGCGCTAGCTATGATAGAAGCACACTTACATACAGCTTTCAGCTACTAGTAATGGATTTAGTTAAAAAAGATGAAAGTAACGAAAATGAAGTGTTAAGCGATACGCTGCAAATTATAGGCGATGTGTTAAGTGTTTTACTTAATTCAGATTACGATACTGATTACCGTGATTTTAGGCACACTATACAGGTGCAGGAAAACATAAGCTGCGAGCCGTTTACTGAACGTTTTGATAACGAAGTTACTGGGTGGACAGCAAGTGTTAATATAGTAGTAGATTTTGATGCTAGCGCTTGCGCAGGTGGCGTGCCAGTAACAGCTATAGGCGATTAAATCCGGCAGCGAACCGGCAGCGAAACAGCACTACTAATAACTATATACTATAATATAATAACATTAAAGATAATATACTAACTAAATACTATACTATACTATGGCTACAACCGTAACAGCTGCAAATTTAACAGTGGTTATAAGCGAAAACATAACGCTAAACGGCACCACTTACGACCAAAATGTAACACACACTATAAGCAGCATAGGCAATTACATGAAAAAGATATTGCCACTGGGTGCAAGTGCATCGCAGGTAGTAAATGAGTTTGCTAGTACACCTAGAAATAATCAGTTTGATATTGATGATTTAAAGTACATACGTGTTACTAACCTAGATGACACTGATGAAGTGATTGTAAACTTTGTAGATAGCAGTACAGAAACTGCAGCTATACAAGTTGAAGCAGGAAAATCAGTTGTACTATTTGATACGAAAATAGCTGGTGCTGATGATGGCGCTTTACAAACTGCAGCAAGCGCTTTAGATACGTTAGTTATACATAATCCTAACGCTACTGTAATTGATGTAGAAGTGGTTATAGCTACAGCATAGTGAAAACAAAGCACGTAAAAAAAGTATTTCAATTATTTGCGCAGAAAACTATACAAACTGCGCAAGGTATACTAGCTGCGCAAGGTAAGAACACTACTGGTAACTTATCAAGCAGTTTAGGCTATTATCTTAATGTAGATAAAGGAACGCTTGAATTACGCTTTTTAAGCGCACCTTATGCCGATATAGTAGATAAAGGTGTTAGGGGCTCAAAAAGTAGCGCAAAAGCGCCACAATCGCCTTACAGCTATACATCTGCTAGTAAGATTGCAAACATAGGGGCGATAGATAAGTGGGTAGTACGTAAAGGGTTAAAAGCTGCACGTGATGAAAAAGGGCGTTTTATAAGCCGTAAAAGCCTAGTAACAGCTATAGCTACTAGCATAAAGTTATACGGTAAGGAACCTAGCTACTTTTTTAGCGATGCACTAAACGAGGGGCTGCGTACTTTGCCTAGACAGTACGCTAAAGCCTACGCTAGAGATGCTGCACAATTTATTAACACTGTAACTAAAGAAATGTAATGCCAAAACTATACTACACTAAAACTAATCAAGGAATATATCCAGCCTATCAAGAGCATGTAGTTATGTGTGAAGATAACCTTATAAGCGCTACAGGCACAGTATACGTATATCCTGCAGGCTGGGTTACAGCACTTAATCCAAAGCTTAAAATAAATATACTGATAGATGGTGTTTTACGTGCTGTATTAAGCAAGCCTTTTGATAGCAAGCAAAGGGCTAATTTTCACGTACAAGATATAATACAAGATTACTGCGAAACTGATATTACAGAATACATTACAGGGGCTACAGATAGTAATAGAGAACAGATACACAAAATACCTAAATACAGTAAGAATAATAATAACCTACATAAAGTAGAATTCGAAGCTGTTTTAGAATATAGAAGCAGTATTACTGGTAACATAGTAACACAGACACAGGGTGTAGCTGCACAGGCTACTAATAACAGTGGTAGTGGCAGATATAATACACATAAGTTCTTTTGGAACGGAACACGCCAGCACAGGAACGGCGAAGTGTTAGATATGACTAACTATATAGGCACTGCTAGTAACACAGCAAAACTACTTACTGATTACGCTACTGGTGCTAACGCTGATAGGCAGAAAATACGTAAAACAGATTATCACACTGTAGCTTTTTTTAACGGCACCTACAAGCGTTTTGATACAGATAGTGATATTCAAGCTGGTATAACTGCATCACGCTTAATTAGTTATAATGCTGCAGGCGCATCAATATTTACTTTCACACATAACAATACATCTGCGCAAGGTGGCGAAGTACCTACTACTACTATGACTGCTGAAAATGGTATTTTATATAGGGGAACTGGTATACAAAATATGATAGATGCTGGTTTAGCTGCAGCTAGTAATTTTGAAGTAGGTGGCTACTATAGATGGGATTTTTTAGATGCTGGTAATAACGAAATATATAAAACTGTATTTTTCGATGTAGTAGATGAAAACTGTAAAGGCTTTGAAACTATACGGCTTGCATGGGTAAACAGTTTAGGTGCATGGGATTACTATAACTTTACAAAGCGTAGCACACGTAGCACACGTAGTAGGCGTACTAACTATAAGCAAGATTACGGCTTTACGCAGGATAACGTTTTTAATGCCTACGATTATAATACTAATCAAGGTGGTGTAGTTACTTTTAATAACGAAGTAACACAAAGTATAGAAGCGAATAGCGACTTTATTAGCGAAGAAACAGCTGCTACACTAGAAAGCTTATTCACTAGCCCAGTAGTGCAAATGCAGAACGCAGATGGAAACTACGAAAATGTTATAGTTATAGAAAAAGAATACGTGCAACAAACCAAAGCTAACGATAAAGTAATACAGTACGTGATAGAAATACAGTACAGCCACAATAAAACAGTTCAGCGTATATGATAAAGATATTTGCTACACCACAAAACACTACTGATGTTACGCAGCTAGATATTATAGGCGATGAAAATATAAACATAACATACGCTATAGATGATATTTTAGTAGATGGACAAAAGCAAACTGGCTACAGTAAAGATTTCCAGCTACCAGCTACAAAGCTAAATAATCGCTTTTTTAAGCACTTTTATAACGTAGACATAGAAACACTAGGCTTTGATGCTTCACGTACCGTAGAAGCCTTTATACAAGCTGATGGGGTTACTATTATAGATGGCTTTATGCAGCTTTTGAAAGTGCAGCGTAAGCCACAGGGGATATTTTACAATGTAGTTATATTTGATGCTGCAGCTAACCTGCTTAATGAATTAGGCGATGATACGCTAGGAGATTTAGTGCTAGAAGATATAGTGCACAGGCGTTATAGATTTAACTGTGTTTTTAATGCTAATCAAGGGCAGTTTCAGCTAGGCACTGATTATAATAACATGGTGCGCAGCTGGACTAACACAGGTATACAGACAGATGATTTTGGTAGCTTTATAAACGGTACTCTAGATTTACCAGTTAGAACAGGCGATAGCACTGCTATACTATATCCGTTTATAGCTGATGGCGAAGTGAGTGATACAGGCACAGAATACCTAGCACAGCTGGATAATTTTCCTATAAGTGTGCAGCTAAAATACATACTAGATAATATATTCGAACATGCTAATTTCAACGTAAAAAGCGCTTTTTTGAATACAGCTGATTTTAAAAATATATATTTTGATACACGTGTGCCGTACTTACAGCAAAGCCAGCAGATAGAAAACTTTGTAGCCAGTGGTTTAGGTAGCAGCTTAACTATTACTAACACAGCGCAGGTTATACCGTTTAATGCAGAAGTAGATACAGATAACGAATACAATTTAGGAACTAACACTTTTACTGCACACGATGATTTATTTTGTAATCTAAATTACGAAGGTGTTATTGCTATAGATACAGGCTTCCCACCTTTTCAGCTAGAACTTGTAGCCAGTATAAACGATGTAACTGGTGTTACTACTGATGTTATATTAGATACAGTTGCAATACCTGCTTATAACGGTGTAACTACATTTGTAGATAAGTTTCACTTTGTATTTAGTGCCCAAGTATTTTCCTTAAGTCAAGGCAGTACAGTAGTATTTAAAATTAAAAGCCCTAGCGCCCTTTTAGGTGCTACGCACCAGCTGCAAGCTGTAGCATCTACTACAGGTACTATAGCAAGCCCTTACAGCACACTTACTATGGCACGTTTTGAACATACTACGCCACCGGATATAATAGCTGCAGGAAATACACACATGAAGCTAGTAGATATTGTGAAAGATGTTTTTAAGCTATTCAACCTAGTAGCCGAGCCAACCGGTACACGTGCACTTAACATAGAGCCTTTTAGTAATTATGTAGATAGTGGCACTAGCGTAAATTGGACACATAAAGTAGATTTAAGCAAAGCAGAAATTAAGCCTTTAAGCAGTAAAAGAAGTATAATGCTAGAATACGCTGATGATAATGATGATTATTACTTAAAACAGCACAAAGATACTGCAGGCACCAGTTATGCAAGCCACTTTCTAGAATTTAATCCGGATGGCACAGGCGATATTAAAATTAAGTTAGATTTATTTGCTCCTGCATACGTAACGGAAGTGCAAAACCTTAACACGCCTATAGGTGCTGCACAGCATAAGGGAAAAGATAATAACGGTACTATAGAAGCACACTATTTTAGTATGCCACGTTTATTCTATAAAAACTACGATACTATTAACCTAGCGCTAAATATGCGCCTGTACGATAGTGAAAGCTTTGTGTATAATGCACCTAACGAATTTATAGAACACAATACGTACCAAAGCGCCTATCTGTATAGCGATAGTGTATATAACATAACTAATAACACTAACAGTTTAGGCTTTGGAATAGTGCAGCCCTACGAAGATGGTGCTCACGCAATACCTACGAACACGCTTTTTAACCGTTTTTACTTTGATTACGTACTGGAACGATACGATAATAGCGATAGCTTTTTATACGTGGTTAATATACACTTAAAGGCTAGCGATATATATAATTTTTCCTTTGCGAATAAAGTGGTTATTAAAGGGCAGGAATATCGTGTAAATAAAATACAGTATAACACTAATAAAAGCAAGTTAGCTAAAGTAGAATTATATAGAATATAATGGCGAGAAAAAAAGTAAAAAGCGTAGCTGGTAATGGTTTAGTACAGTTTATAGATGAACGTACTGATAAGGAAGTAGATGGCACGAAAGATGATTGCCTAGCTTATGGTTATGATTACGTAAATAGTAAGTGCTATGCTTTTTCGCAGAAAAGGGAAAAAGTGCATAAGGCTAACATACAAGCCGGTAACACTAATCAAGGCAAAAGCAATATAATAAAAGGCAGTAATAACAGTGTGAGGGGAAATCTTAATGCTGTTATAGGCAATAATAACACTATACTAACCACTAACAGCACTGCTATAGGAAATGGAATGTATGTAGAAAATAGTGGTGTAATTGCTTTAGGTAATAGCTTAACACGTAACAGGGCACGTTTTAGTATTGTAAACTTTGTCGGCACTACTACAGATGATGCAGCTACGGAAATTCTTATAGGTGGTTATAACAGTAGATTTAATATAAATACAAATTACGAAACTGCTTATGCTATAGATTACACAGCTACTGCGCTTAATGCTAGTAGTAATGAAATTTGGACAGAATACGGACATGTTACGTTTAAATATGTGAACGGCACACTTACAGAAGTAGGGCACCAAACAGGGCACACAATACGTGATAGCGCTTTAGATTATGATGTTAGCTTTGGTGCAGTTACTACACCTACAGTGCATATAGCAGTAAGGGTTACTGGGGAACGTGAACATACAGCGTACTGGAATGTCGTAACTAAAATAACAGAAGTAAGGTATGGATAAAAAAGCTTATAAATTTAAAATACAGGGCGATATGATTAGTGTAGCTTATGGCAGCCTTAAAGATGTTTTACCACTCGTAACACGCTTTAAAAAGAAAACAAAGTATAACAGTATAATACTAGGAAAGAATGCCTGTAAATGAAGAAATCTTAATAACCATAAAAAGTAAATCAAGCGAAGCAGAAAAAGGGCTTGATAACATTAAAAAGAAAACTGCAGAAACTAAAAATGAAGCTAAAGATTTAGCATCCGAATTTAGTGTAATGGGTGTTAGTATAAGCAGCTTAAAAGGTGCTTTCACTAAAGTTAAGGGCGTAGCTAAAGGTATGTTCACCAGTATAAAAATGGGAATAGCCAGTACCGGTATAGGATTACTAGTGTTAGCTGTAGGCTCGCTGGTTACATACTTCACACAAACTAAAAAAGGTGCTGAATTATTGCAGGTAGCTTTTAAGGGTGTAGGCGCAGCTATAGCCGTTATAACTGACCGTATAAGCTCTATAGGTGGCGCTATAGTAAAAGTGTTCAAAGGCGATTTTAAAGGTGCTGTAGAAGATGCCAAAGGCGCTGTAAGTGGTTTAGGTGCAGAAATAGTTAAGGAAACGAAGCAAATGGTGGAACTAACTAAAGCCAGCCAAAGCCTACGTGATAGCCAGCGTGATTTAAACGTAGAAACAGCTAGGCGTAGGGCAGAATTAGAAAGCCTAAAGCTTATAGCAGAAGATACCACCAAAACAGAAGCAGAAAGATTAGGTGCTGCAGAAGCAGCTATGCAGATAGAAACTGAATTACTAGACAAAAGGGTGGCAAATGCCACAGAAGCCTTACGCCTTAAAAAAGCCGAAGTAGATGCTAGCGAAAGTACAGCCGAAGATTTAGATGAACTAGCGCAGCTTGAAATAGATTTATTTAACATAAGACAGGAAAGTACAACAAAGCAGATAGAATTAAATAACAAAATTAATAGCATACGTAAGGAAGGGCAGGCAGCACGTGAACAGGAAGAAAAAGATAGGCAGGCTGCAGAAGATGAACGTGCAGCTGCAGAAGAAGAAAAGCTACTTAACAGGCACGCTTTAGAACAGGAGTTAGCACTGTTAAAAGCTGAAAGCGAAGAAGAACGTGAAATGCTACGGCTTGAACAGGAAGCCGAAAAGCTGCTAAAAGAAACGGAAGATGCAGAAGCTAGGGCGCTTATACATGAACAGCTACAAATTAAAAAATCTAACGTAGAAAAAAAGTATACCGACCAAGCTAAAAAAGATAGCGATGATTTAAAAAACAAGCGTATAGCAGATGAAGAAGCTGCAGCCAGTGCACGTAAAATGCTAGCTATGGACACTTTAGGTATGATACAAAATGTGTTCGGTAAGGAAAGCAAAGCTGGTAAGGCAGCTGCTATAGCGCAGGCTACTATTAACACTTACGAGGGAGTTACTAAAGCGTTAGCTGCAGCACCTCCACCAGCTAACCTAGCGCTAGCAGCCTTAACTACTGCATCAGGGTTTCAAGCTATACAGCAAATTACAAGCACAAAAGAGCCACAGTTTGCACGTGGTGGCACTGTAAGGGGTTTTGGTACTGGAACTAGCGATAGTATAAAGGCACGATTAAGCAAAGGAGAAACGGTTATAAATTCACGTAGTACACGTATGTTCAAACCACTATTAAGCGCAATTAACGAAGCCGGTGGTGGTGTAGGGTTCGCTAATGGTGGTACTTTAGATACTGGTACTGGTGGCGAAACCTTTGGCGCAGTTAAGGCGTTTGTAGTTACTGATGAAATTACAGAAAGCCAAAATAGCCTACAAAAGATTAGACAAAAAGCAACAATATAAAACATAAAAGATATGCCGTGTAAACAGTGTGAAAATGGAAAGTACAAATGGGGCGAAACAGGTGCCTGTAAGTACAATACTTTAAGCGAGTGCGAAGCAGCACACGAAGAATATAAAATAGTAGAACTGATTATAGATAAGGATAGCGAACAGCTAGCTATAGATGCTATAAGCCTAGTAAGCAGTCCTGCGATAGAAGAAAACTTTGTGTATTTTAATAAGCAGCAAAATAACTTAACACTAGCAAAAATAGATAAAGAAAAGCGTATGTTAATTAGCCCTGCGCTTATACCGTATAAGCAGATATATAGATACGATGCGCAAACAGATAGCAGCTACTACGTATACTTTACAGCTGATACAGTGCGTAAAGCTGCAGAAGCATATATGAAGCACCACAATACTAATAACGCCACTGTTCAGCATGATGCTAAAGTAACAGGCGTACACACAGTAGAAAGCTGGATAGTGCAGGACAGCGAAAAGGATAAGACAGCGCTGTACGGTTATAGCCTACCTGTAGGCACATGGGCTGTAAGCATGCGTATAGAAAATGATGATGTGTGGGAACGTATAAAAGATGGCGAACTACAGGGCTTAAGTATCGAGGGATATTTTGTAGATAAAATGCAAACTTTAAGCAAAGAAAAACTAGCAGAACCTGTAGGCGAAGTAGATGGATTGCCACTATACGAAAAAAAGGAAGATGCTTTAGCAGCTGCAGGGGAGTTAGGGTGTGATGGTACGCACGAACACAGCATAGATGGTGTTACGTATTATATGCCGTGTAGCGACCACGATATAGTAAGTAAATTAGCTGAAATACTGCAGGAAGAATGTAAGTGTATGGACACGGAACTAATTACGCCTAATCCGTGCCAAAGTGGCTACAAGCCGTACGGACATAAGATTAAAGATGGTAAGAAAGTACCTAACTGCGTGCCTGTAGAAGCTATGCGCAATTTCGCTAGCTATAATGATTATCCAAAAGGGGCTACAGCAAACGCAGAAAAGGCTATTATAGAAAACGAAGAACGTGGTAATAAATGCGCTACGCAGACAGGCAAAGTAAGGGCACAGCAATTAGCAGCACGTAAGCCTATATCGTATAAAACCGTAAAGCGTGTATACAGCTATTTAAGCCGTGCTAAAGCGTACAATACAGGAAACTGGGATGATTGTGGTACTATTAGCTATAACCTATGGGGTGGCGATGTTATGCTGCGCTGGGCTGAACGTATTGTTAAGCGTGAAAATGCAACAAAATAACACTGCTTATATATTATAGTAAAAGCACCTAAAACACTTTATAAAATGGATTTAAAAGAAAGAATACGTGTAGCTTTAGGTATAAACGAAGAAGCTACAGAAACACAGGAAGTGCAGTTAATGTTTGAAGGTAAGTTAGCAGATGGCACTATTATAGTTTCAGAAGCTGATGAATTAGCTGCAGGCGTAGTGGTTAATATCTTATCAGAAGATGGCGTTACTACACCTATGCCGGAAGGCACTTACAGCCTAGAAGATGGCACTAGCTTTAGCGTTGATGCTGATGGTGTGGTGCTTGAAGTTGCAGAAGAAGTAGAAGCAGAAGATGAAGATGAAATGGGTAAAGATAAAGAAGAAACCTATATGTCGGATAACGCTGAACTGTTTGCAGAAGTAGGCAGCGTAGTTAAAGAATTACTAGAAGAAGTACGCAAAGATATTAGCCGTATTTCTGCAGAATTAGATGAACTACGTGGCGAAAACTTATCTAAAGATGAAAACATAGCTGAACTGCAGGTAGAAAATACAAACCTTTCAGCGCAAGTTAAGGAACTAGGCGAAGCACCAGCTGTGGAGCCGGTAAAAGTTTCAAAGTTTTCTAAAGCTGAAAACAAAGTAGAACTATCTACTGCAGATTATAACAATTTATCAAGAAAAGAAAAATACTGGTATAACTTAAATAAATAATAGAAAAATGGGATTATCGATTACTTCGAACTACAGTGGAGAACATGCTGGGCAGTATATAGCGGCAGCACTTCGCAGCGCTGATAGTTTAGATTACTTAACTGTTTTAGAAAACATTAAGTTCAAAAGAAACATTACTAAAGTAGCACCATCAGGGCTTATTAAAGATGCTACGTGCGACTTTACAGATGCAGGAACATTAACACTTACAGAACGTGTTTTAAATCCGAAAGAATTACAAATCAATGTAGATTTATGTAAAAAAGATTTACTAGAAGATTGGCAGGCTGCACAAATGCAAGCAGGCGCACATAACAGAGGTATGTCAAACGATTTTACTGCTTTTGTATTTTCACACTTATCTGATGTTATTGCTGACCACGTTGAAGGCAATATCTGGACTGGTGATGAAGATGCTGTAGGTGGTGGGCAGTTTGAAGGCTTTGTTACTGCTACAAGTGGTTACATGAATGCTGATGCTGGTGTAGTTGATGTAGCTAAAACAGCTGCGTTTAGTGCTACAAATGTTATAGCTAACTTGCAGAAAGCTTTAGATAATGTACCTACTGCAGTTTACGGAAAAGATGATTTATACTTATACGTAAATAAGGCTACATACAGATTTTACGTACAAGCTATTTCGGCTTTATCTGCTTTCCCTTTTAACCACATGGGGCAATATACACCGGAATTTCAAGGTGTTAAATTAGCTGTATGTCCGGGACTTGCTAATGATACTATTGTAGCTGCACAGAAAAGTAACTTGTTCTTCGGTACTGATTTAATCAGCGACCACACTACAATTAAATTACTTGATATGGCTGATTTAGATGGCAGCGATAACATTCGTGTAGTGGCAAAGTTCACGGCTGGAGTTCAGCACGCACAGGGTGCAGATATTGTACTTTTAGACTAATAAATAATCAAGCATAGCAGGGGTGTAAAAGCCCCTGTGTATGCCTTTCAAAAATAAATTATATGGCTTGCGAATTAACAAAAGGTAGAAGCCTAGATTGCAAAACTAGTACAGGTGGTATTAAGGCTGTGTATTTCGCACAGCACGAAGATTTAGTATTAACGCCTGCAGTAAATAGCTACAGTGGTACTATTACTGATATAGAATTTGCAAGTGGTGCTACTTCTACTTTATTTAAATATGTGCTACCTAGACAGACAGGTAGCTTCACTGAAACTATTACAGGCAGTGCAGAAAATGGAACAGTATTTTATGAGCCTAGTGTTACAATAATGCTACACGCTTTAAGTGCTGCAGACCAAAACGAAATCAAATTACTAGCACAGAACAGATTAGTAGTATTCGTAGAACTTAACCAGCGACTAGCTACAGGTGGCAATAATGTTATCCTATGTTTAGGCGCAGAAAATGGATTAGAACTTACGACAGGTACTGCTAGCAGTGGAACGGCACTGGGTGATATGAATGGTTATTCTGTTACTTTTGCTGGGGCTGAAAGATATCCTGTATCTGTAGTAGCTGATTATACTACTGCACCTTTTGATAACACAGCTTTTAACGGTGGAAGTGCAATAACTATAGACAGTAACTAATAATAGTTAATATATCTAGTAAAAAGGGGGCTATATGCCCTTTTTTTATTGGTTAAAAGTAAATAGTACTCACGTTTTTATATATTATATTAAATGATACATATTACTAAAGGACAAGCTAGCGATTTTTATGTTACACTGCAGGAAAAAGCAGTTAATAACTATGGTGCTACTGTATTTTATCTTATAAATATCAATAATGATATGACTAAGAAAAACTGGTGGAGTTATGGTGCGCAGGTTAGGTACCCACGCTATACTAAATTTACTGTAAATGATAGTATAGGTACGCCACCTGTGCCACTAGTAGATGAAGGCTTTAGCACATATAAAATATACGAAGTTACTAGTAACACTATAGATATATCCGATGTAGATAATGTGGCTGTAACAGCATCACAATTAGTAGAGCAGGGAAAATGCTTTATAGTGGATAATAATGTTACGGAAGTGCAGTACAACCAGTATACACCTGCAGCTAGTAATAACATATTAAATAAGAATAATCAATATATAAAAATATAGAAAATGGCAGAGTTGAAAAATAATAATGAATTATTAGCCGAGCAGCTAGGTAAGGGAAAGGATAAAAAAGTATTTCTTATAAGCACTAGTGCTGTTAGTGAACAAGATTTTTACGCTATACACTTTGTAACTGAAAGCGTAATAAGCGCTATTACTTTAAATCGTGATACAAGTGGTGCAGCTGCAAGCGTTCTGCATACTACCATCCCTGCAGGAACGGTGTTATTTGCTCGTGTTACAGCTATAACTTTGACAAGTGGTGTAGCAGTAGGTTATAATAGCTAGGATATGTTTTTAAGTAATGCACTAAAATTAAAAAGCCGTGTGCTATCTTCTTTTGCGCTAACTGATATAACAAGCCTTAAAGCATGGTATAAGTATAATACTAATATCACTGTAGATGGTAGTGGTAATGTAAGCAGGTGGGCTGATAGTAGTGGTAATACAAGTGAAGATATGGATGTAACGCCACCAGCTGTAGACAATACATCAGCCTACGAAAGTAGTACAGGCGCTGTAGTATTTACCACTGTTAATAAAAGCTATTTATCCACAGCATCTGCTTCTAACGACCAGCTTAATCTAGGTGTATTTACTGCTATGGTGGTTATGGACTTTGATGAAACAGTTACGTTAAGTAACGATACTGTAATAGGGCGTTTAGCAAATGATACTATAAGATACTTTAGGGGTGCTAGCACTATACGTGTAGGCTTTCGTGCTAACGGTGTTATATCTGATATGAATAATGTAACAGGTGGTATACCTACAGGCAAATTCTTGATGACTATGATACGCTTCAGTAATGGCAATATAGTATTAAGGCACAATCAATCACAGGTAGAAAGCACCACTAGTAGTATTACTGATTTATTTGATTTTACAGGCTTTGCGCAAGGTACGCTAGATGCCAAAATATACGAATGCGCTATATTTAATGCAGCGCTAACAGGCAGCGATTTAACAGATGCTGAAAACGATATTAAAAATAGAAACGGTATATAATGAAAGATAGGTTATTAAACATACAGCTAACTAATGAAGTGCAGCCAACCGTAAAAGAAATTAACGGTGCAGAATGGGTGCAGTATGGCGATGGGGAATATAGAAACCTATATCCACAGTATCTTATAGATTTATATAATAACAGCGCTACACATGCTGCAGTAATTAACGCTACAGCTGCTATGATAGCAGGCGAAGATATTATAGTAGAACAGGATAATAACCTACAGCAATACGTAGAAATTAAAAAGTTTTTAGCCAGTATTAACGGTACTGAAAGTGCACACGAAATACTAGTTAAAATAGCTTTCGATTTAAAGCTGCAGGGTGCTTTTGCACTTAATGTTATTTGGAGTAAAGATAGAACACGTATAGCAGAAGTGCATCATGTACCTGTAGAACAGATACGTGTAGGAAAGCCTAGCGATAACGGTAAGCCAAAGCACTACTATATTAGTGCTGATTGGAGCCAGTATAGAAAAAGGGAATACGCACCTAAAAGGATATGCTGCTTTAATACAAACGATAGGCGTGAAGCTTCGCAGCTATTGTATACAGGCTTATATTCGCCAGCTATGGAACTTTATCACACGCCTGATTATGTAGCTTCGACAAACTGGGTGCAGATAGATAATTTAACCAGTGATTTTCACTTAAATAATATAGCTAATGGGTTTAGTGGGAGTTATTTCATTAACTTTACTAATGGTATACCTACGCAAGAAGAAAGAGAACAGATAGAATTTCAGATAGCACGTAAATTCACAGGAAGTAATAATGCTGGTAAGTTCGTTTTAACTTTCAGCGATGATGCTAATAGTAAGCCGGAAATAGTACCTATACAGGTAAGTAATGCAGATAAGCAGTATACAGTATTAAACGAACTGTGCATACAGAACATAATGATTGGACACCGTGTTACTAGCCCTATGTTATTGGGTGTTAAAACGGAAGGACAGTTAGGTGGGCGTACAGAACTTATACAGGCTTATGAATTGTATATGAATAGCGTTATTAAGCCTTTTCAAAACGTTATTCTGAAAGTATTTAAAAAGCTGCTAACAGTTAATAATATAGCTACACCTATAAGCATAAAGGATGTGCAGCCACTTAACGCTATATTCGATACCGATACGCTTAAAGAAGTTCTTACGCAGGATGAAATACGTGAAGAAATGGGCTACGAAGCTTTAAAAGAACAGGAACAAACAGTAGCAGAAGAACAGCAATTCAGTAAGTATGAAAATATGCTTAAAACGCTTGCACAGTATGGCGAAGATGAAGATTTAGAAAACTGGGAACTAATAGATGAAGATGATGCCGATGGCGAACATGCTGATTTTGATTTCGAGTATAATATGCAAAAGCTAGAACTAGCTAGCACTGGGCGTGCAATACCTAACGCTAAAAGTGAACAGGATGGCACTAATAAGGCAGGGGAACGCTTTAGGGTACGTTATGTATACACACGTGAAAAAACTTTTTATAACGAACATAAAAACGGTGAAAGCCGTGAATTTTGTAAGGCTATGATGGCTGCTAACAAAGTATATAGAAAGGAAGATATACTACGTATGGAACAAAACGGTGTTAATAGTGAATGGGCTAAAAAAGGCGCTAGCAGCTACAGTATATGGCTTTACAAAGGTGGAGGGGATTGCCGACACAAATGGTTTAGAAGAATATACGTGCAGGCAGGCACTAAAGCTAGCAGCGATGATAGAATAGTTACTACAACAAAAGCACGTTCTATGGGCTTTAATCCTGTAGCTAACGAACAGCCTGTGCCGGTAGCACCTAAAAACATGGATAATAGGGGGTTTGTAACTAAAAAGATGAAATAATGGCTGTACTATTTATATCAGAAGATACTATAAAAAAAAGCACTACTATTAACGGTAATGTTGATGTAGAATTATTATTACCTTATATTAAGGTGGCACAGGATATACATGTGCACCAGCTGCTAGGAACGGATTTATACGATAAACTGCAAAGCGATATAAGTGGTGGTACGCTAACTGGTGCTTATAAAACACTAGTAGATACATATATACAGCCGTTACTTATACACTATAGCTTATACGAATGCCTACCGTTCTTAAGCTACAAAATCATGAATAAAGATATAGTGCGTAAAATAAGCGAAACTAGTTCGCCTGCAAGTTTAGAAGATATTAAGTATATACGTAACATAGTTCGTGATACAGCTGAATTTTATGGCGAAAGAATGGTAGAATACATACGTAATAATACAAGCAGCTATCCGGAATATAGTACAAACAGTGGTGCTGATTTAGCACCTAACACGCAGGCTTATTACAGTGGTATGAATATCAGCAAAGATAAGCAGCACAGGGGGATAACATTACGTGACTTTTTAACTCCGGATTTAAATGTATAAGCCAAAGAAAGAAAATGTAACAAAGCTTAAAAGCTATTTAGATAAGAAAGATGAAAAACCTGTTAAAAGAGAACGCAGACGTACTAGGGCTAAATAGCATAACTTTCAGCATAAGCTTTACAGCTGTAGAACAGGTGCTGCAGATATTACTACTGGTAGTATCTATAGCCTATACAGTTGATAGATTTATGTACTACAGGAATAAGCGTAAATAATGGCTAAAAAACCTATACACAGCTTTATAACAAAGCCCAAAGTGAAAAGGCGAAAGCACAGTAAAAACGCTAGCAAAGGGCAAACAGCCTATAAAAAAAAGTATAAAGGACAGGGCAGATGAAAAAGGACTTTACACTTTCATTAAGCCACATAGTTTGGGTTATCGGTATTATATTTATGGCAGGTATAGCATACAGTAATATAACACATCTTGAGCACGAAATTACAGTTTTAGAACAGCGTTTAGAAAAAAAAATCAAAGTTATCAACAGCTGTGAAGATAGGATAGTAGAGCTGGAAAAAAACATAGCAAAACTGCAAGGATGCAAGCACTAAAAAAAATGCTATGCACAATCTTTATATATTATCCTAAAGAAAATTAACTTTTTTTTAAGCGCTGAAAAGCAGATTTTCGTTCTCTAGTAAATTTATTGTCTTGCACTATCTGACTTTTTTCATATAACCGTAAGACAAAAGTAGGAAAATGCGACAAAACGCACGAAAATAGGCTTAAAAACTGAATTAAGAAAAGCAAGTAAATCGTAAAAAAAATGCAAATAGTGCGTGAAATAGATAAGCTTATAGTGCACTGCACAGCTACAAAAGAGGGGCAGAATGTAAGTGTAGAAACGATAAAAAAATGGCACGTTGAAGATAACGGCTGGACTGATATTGGCTATCATTACATTATAGATTTAGATGGTGGTATACATAAGGGCAGGGCTGAATATGTAGTGGGTGCACACTGCAAAGGGCACAATAGTAAAAGTATCGGAATATGTTATGTAGGTGGATTAGATGCTAACTTACAGGCAAAAGATACACGCACAGATGAGCAGAAGCTAGCGCTAATAGATTTACTTAAAACACTTAAGCGACAATACTGGAAAGCCAAAGTATACGGACACTGCGATTTTAGTATTAAAGCGTGCCCTAGCTTTGATGCAGCTGCAGAATACGAATATATATCGTTATATAACTTTTAACATGGGTATACTTAACAAAATACTATCATCACAGATAAGCGATGTAGTTACCAGCGTAGGTAATGTAGTAGATAAGCTGCATACAAGCGCAGAAGAAAAGGAACTAGCTAAACGTGAAATGCGTAAGCTATTACAAGACTACGATAAAAGCATACAGCAAGAAGTTACAGCTAGGTGGAATGCTGATATGAATAGCGATAGCTGGTTAAGTAAGAATATACGACCGTTAGTGTTAGGCTGGTTAGTAGCATGGACTACGGTGCTTATATTTATTGATGCTGGTGCTATTAGTTTTAACGTAGAAGAAAAATGGGTGGACTTACTACAGCTGGTGTTAATTACTGTCATAGGTGCATACTTTGGAAGTCGTGGATTAGAAAAGGTAAAAAATGGGAAATAATAGATATAGGCTAAAACCGGATGAAGAAGCGCTACTACTTAACTACCGTAAGCACACTAAAAGCAGCGTACTAGTTATAGGCGATTTACACTGTCCTTTTGATTTAGATAAATATCTAGAATTTTGCATAGAACAATATCATCAGCACAGCTGCACAGAAGTAGTGTTTATAGGCGATGTTATAGATAACCACTATTCAAGCTATCATGAAACGGATGCAGATGGTATGGGTGGGGGCGATGAACTAGAAGCTGCTATAGCACGTATAGCAAGGTGGCGTAATGCTTTTCCAGTAGCTACAGTTATAATCGGTAATCACGATAGAATGGTTATGCGCAAAGCACAGACAAGCGCAATCCCTAGAAAATGGATAAAATCATATAAGGAAGTGCTAGAAGTACCGGACTGGAACTTTGTAGAAAGGTACGTAAAAGATAATGTGCAGTATATACATGGCGAAGCAGGTACTGCACGCACCAAAGCACGTAACGATATGATGAACACTGTGCAAGGACACCTACACACACAGTGCTATACAGAACACTACGTAGGGCAGAAATACCGTATTTATGGCGCACAGGTAGGCTGTGGGATTAACCACGAAAGCTACGCTATGGCTTATGCTAAAAGTGGTAAGAAGCCTGCTATAGCCTGTATGGTTATTAAAGAAAACGGCACACAGCCACTGAATATCTTAATGCAGCTGTAAGCCGGCAGCAATCCAACACAAACAATAATAATACTTACTATTACTTACTATGTTTATAGGTAGTATAATACTGCTTATAGATATTAAGATATTATTGTTAATAACATTTTCACAGTGTTTTGTTAAAAAGTAAAGAGAAAAAATATATATTTGCTGCATAATAATTAAAACACATACAAAATGACTACTACAGAAAAACACTACACTAAATTAGAAGAAAAATTACACTACACTAAATTAGAAGATAATCATAATTGGCACATTAGCTATCACTTACAAAAGATAGATACTTACAGCGTTAGTGGTGGCTTTTACGTAAACTATGTACTACACACTATAACAGATGAAGGCGCTATGTGTGGTAGGTTTAAGAACACTTACAAAGTTACTGCGAAAGTAGGTGGTATAAATGACTACGCACCTACTACAAATAGCTTATACTTATTTGCTACAAGTGCTATAGTAGATTTAGATAATACTAATATGAGCACACTAACAGAAGAAGCAGTGATAGATTTATTTGATGATATACTTAATTACTAATAATATGAACACTTATAGAATTTTTTTTAAAAGCAAGGATAAGAACGGTAAAAAGCTTAACACTGATGAGGTAGCATACAATATACCAGCACAAAGCCAGCAAACAGCCTTACAGGCTTTTACAGCGCAATATCCTAACTACGTAATACTAGGTGTTAAGCAAATAAGATAACGCCTTTAAAACAGCCTACAAGCCTGCACTGAAAGAAATGCAGGTTTAGGCAGTCAAAGGCGATAATGCCGTAACTTAATAACTAATAAAATGACTAGAATTTTTGAACCTAACACAGTTATAAAAGCTGGTAACCACTTAGTAAGTATAGGTAGGGAAACTAGCTTTGTAGCTATCCTATCCCCTAATACACACGACTTTGTAGAACTTAGTAGGGCTAAGACGAATAAGCAATTACGTAAAGTAAAGCGTAACTTAAAAACGTGGCTTAATAGCGATACTAGCTTTTGCTTTGAGTTTATGGATAATGAACGTACTAACCAGTTACTAACTATACTAAAAACTAAGTAATATGAAAAGTTATCCTATTTGGCACGATATTACAGCGTGCAATTACAAAAGCAGTAAAAGCTATGGCAGCA
>CAACVD010000198.1_pt1 | contig 28210 bp, 29 predicted proteins | sample 2381771 | NCBI WGS metagenome assembly CAACVD01 (sample SAMEA5211965, study PRJEB30684) | marine metagenome | biome: Marine; feature: Epipelagic; material: Water | collected 2015-10-15 | depth 15 m
GTGGACTTAGACAATACCCGATAGCTTTTGATTATAATAGACGAGCGTTAAACCACGAGGTAGGGGTGGATGATGCATCAGGTTCAGGTTCTGTTGCTATAGGCTCTTACATTGAATCATCTGACTTTGATATTGGTGATGGTGATAAATTTAGTTTTGTTTGGAGAATGATACCTGATTTAACATTTACAGGTTCTGAAACTGTAAACCCAGATGTTACTTTGACTCTTACACCTAGAAATTATACAGGGGGAAGCTATACGAGTGAGACAGGAAAATCGGTGCAAGCTAGTGCATTATCACCTCAAGAGTTGTATACTAATCAAATAGATATAAGAATCAGAGGTAGGCAGTTAAAACTTAGAATAGATGGTAGTACGCTAGTAGGTACAAAATGGCAACTGGGTACACCACGAATTGATATTAGAACAGACGGAAAACGATAATGGCAGTACCTGTATTACCTATACCACCAGATTCATACGAGAGAAGATACTTCGATGAATTAAACCGTGTATTAAGACTATTTTTTTCAGAAAATGAAGTACCTATTATCTTTCAAACCGCAAGATTACAGGTGCTAGATCAAAATCAAAATGTTATAATAGACCAGGCTTTCAATGAAACTTCAGGAGAGCTAAATATTGTATTAACTAACTTACCCACATCAGCATCAGGACTAGCGACAGGAACAGTTTATAATGATAGTGGCACACTAAAGGTAGCGTAATGGATGATATGAAATCAACTATAAAAGGTATAGCAAGTAAAGGTAGAAATGGAGATAATATGCTCGTGCATATGGCTCCAGATGAAGTTGCGGGTATAGCATCTCTTGGAGGTGTATCAATAAATCCTGAAACAGGATTACCTGAGATGTTTAAATTTAGAGATTTTTTAAAAATAGCCGTACCTGTCGGAATTGCTATGGCTACTGGTAACCCTACGGTTGCAGCTAAAATGCCAGGATTCTTAACGAACCCAGTAGGTAGAGCTGTTTTATCGGGCGCAACTTCTGCTTTAGCAGCTAAAGTAGGTGGTGGTGATTCTGACGAAGTTAAAAGAGCTTTTGGTACAGGTGTACTAGCCGATGCAGTAGTACAAGGTGGTCAGAAAATGTTTGGTGATCCACAACAACTTAAGCAAATTGAAAATACAAGAGAGAATTATAACCAGTACCAACAACAACTAGAAGCACAAAAAAATATACCTAAACTAAAGGTAGCTCCTACAGACCCTATTTATACAAAAGACCGTTTAGCAGGTATAGATTTTGATACTAGAACCCCTACTAATGTACCAATGAGATCAGATACAGTTACCTCACCTACAATAGAAAATCCTGTTTTAAAAGAAGATTATCAAGCAATGAGAGCATTTGATAGAAAAAATATGATGATGCGAGGTATTGCTCCTAGTATAGCTCTATTAGATTCTGGTGCATTAGACCCAGAAGAAATGGAAAGACGTAAAAGAAAAGAAATTGATATGGTAGCTCCTTATACTGTACAAGCAAGATACCCAGGTGCAGGTTATGGTAGTAGAGAATTTTCATATTTTAACCCCAATAGTATGTATGCTAAAGAAGGTGGGTATATAAAGAACATGCAAGAAGGTGGTATGGTAGATGATGCACCTATGCTAGCTCCTCCATCTAATCCAGGTGAATTAGGATTAGGAGAACCAGCACCTATGGATAACACCACAGGTATAGCATCTACAATACCAGCAGAAGTAGAAACAACTACACAACAAGATATAGTACCATCTAGTGCTTTCCAAGGAGATATTATGCAGTATGCTCCTGGTATACTTGGCGCTAGTAATTATGCAATGAACCCAATGGGTGGCGGCATTAATTCTATAGAATATGATTATAGAAATTTCCTACCCCAAGGCTCTAACATGTCTACCCCTAGTGGTATTGCTAGTACACCAATGGGATCAAGCGAACAAGTACAAGGTTCCGCTAATATATTAGAAGATTTAGCTCCTAAAAGAGGAGTTGCTGGAAGTCCTGGTTCGTTTACGCCTTTCTTAGACTACACACCAATGAGTAAAATTGGAGAGCGAGATTACACTCCAGGTCAATCAAATAGAATGTTTAGAGACAGACTAATAGGATATAATCAAGATGGAACCCCAAGATACGAAAGACAACTTAAATATCAAGTTGCTGGCTATAATCCTTATAATGACAGTGCTGGTTTAGGCCCAAATAGAACGCAACTAATACCAATTAAAGGGATGAATGAAGGTGGTACTGTAGGTATAGTTAATGGTATGGGTGACGGAATGTCAGATAGTATATATGGAAATATGCTAGATAACCCTAATCAACGAGTGGCATTATCTGATGGTGAATTTGTAATACCAGCAGACGTAGTTAGTGGTATAGGCAATGGCTCTACCGATGCAGGAGCAAGACAGCTTTATGCAATGATGGATGAAGTAAGGGGCGCCAGAACAGGACAAAGAGAGCAAGCTCCAGAAATAAATGCAGAGGAGTTTTTGCCAGCGTAAATGGTCATACTACCAAGGAGGAAAGAAGACCGTTTAGCGGCGGAAAAAATTTTATATGAAACAGCAGGTGTTCAATACACTCCAGACCTTAAAACTTTGGTGTGGTTGGATAAAAACAAATACATTAGGTGGGTTATTGGCTACAATAACTTTCTTGGAAGAAGCGTTCAGATCCATCTTGGAAGTATTAAAGGACTTCAGACAAGACCAAGACAGTTATTATATGCTGCTTTTGACTTCCCTTTTAATGTTTTGCATGTTGATTTGCTTATTGGTATTATTAATAGCGTGAATAAAAGAATGGTAGATGTTGCGTTTAAACTAGGTTTTAGAGAAAAAACTCGATGGGAAAATATGCATGATGATGGTGGTGATATAATAGTGTTTGAAATGTATAAAAAAGACTGTCGTTGGCTAAGGAAATAATATGATTTTATTTGGAAAAATTTTTAATGTTAGATGGTTAGCAGATAGATTTTGCTTCTATGGTGGAAGCGGTGGCGGCGGAGGAGGTAGCTCAACTCAAACCGCATACCAAGTACAAATGCCAGAAACTCTTGTACCTTATGCTGAAGACATAGCAAAACAAGCTCAAAGATTATCAGCTAGAGGATATACTCCATATGAAGGAGAAAGAATTGCTGGTACTACTGATGCCCAAAGAAGCGCAATAGAACAAACAAAACAAATGGGGCCATCACAATACTACCCCGCTGCTGGGTTAGCCGCCCTACAAAGCACACAAGAATTTGGCACACCACAAGCTCAAGCATATATGTCGCCATACCAACAAGCAGTAACAGATATAGCAAAAAGAGATGCTATTAGTGATAGTCAAAAAATGCAACAGGCAATCAGATCACAAGCTGCGAGAGCAGGTGCGTTTGGTGGTTCAAGACAGGGTTTAGTAGAATCTCAAGAAGTTGCTAATTTAGGTAAGAGATTATCAGACTTACAAGCTAGAGGTAGTGAAGCATCATTTCTAAATGCTCAACAACAGTTTGAGAGAGATAGAATGGCTAAACTACAAGGTGCTGGGCAACTTGCATCTATTGGTGGTGCGCAACAAGCTGCTGAGTTACAAAGATTATCAGCATTAGAAAGAGCTGGAACTATGGAGCAAGGTGAAGCTCAAAGATTAATGGATTTACGTTATCAAGATTTCTTAAGACAACAACAGTATCCATATCAACAATTAGGTTTTTATTCTTCAGCTATACGTGGGTTAGGTGATGTTTCTCCATACTCAGCACAAACATATCAACCACCACCTAGCCCATTTCAACAAGCATTAGGTTTAGGTTTAGCGGGTCTTGGTGCGTATCAAATGTTCGGTAATAGAGGGTAAATTATGGCAAACGGAATAATGAATATTAACCCACAACAGATGGCTCAACAACAGTTAGCTGGGAGAAAAGATCAACCTACCATGAATCAACCAGGCCCAAATGTACCCCCTAATGCTACTATGGCTACTTCTGGAATTTCTCCTATTATCGGAGGTATGAATGCCCAAACAAACGCTCCATCTCCATTCCCAGTAGGCGCTGATTTCTTTGAAAGAATGCAAGACATAAAAGATATGTCAGATAAACAAATACTAGTTGGCATGCAACAAGGAGCTATTACTCCTATGGAAGGTTTGATAGAAATGCAGACTAGGAAAGAAGCTCGTAGTAGATACCAACAACAAGTTATGGCTGAACAAGCTGGTAAAAAATCTGTAGTAGAACAAGTAACTAATGAGTTTGTTGCTGGTAGTGGTATAGCAAGTGACCCTCAAATGCAAGAAGAAAAACCAGTCATTGCTAAAAAAGAAGGTGGAATAATTAACTACCAAAATAGAGGTTTGGTGGGGCCTTATAAAAGAGAACTTGATCCTCAGTTTGTACCACCATTAAGTTATGGTCAAAACCCATACGGAGATAGAAGACCTGGCTATATGGTTGGAGATAATCGAGGTAGGAGACTAGGATATGTACCTGCTGGTACTCCAGATGAGCAAAGAAAAGCAGAAGCTGCGCTTCGTAATAGTCCATTTAATAACCCACAAAATATGGCTGATCCTAATAGACCCCTGCTCTCAGGTCTAGGTTCGCAAGAAAATTATTATAATCCTGAAAGTGTTGTTGATGATTCTCCAGTAGGTGGTGAGGGTATACTTACTTCAGAAACACTTCAAGATGAAAGAGCCAGAAGAAAATATGGTGAGTATATAGGTGGAGAAAGAAGATTTTTAGATGACCCAGATGCTACAAGACCACTAACAAGAGATCAACTTGTAAAAAGGTTAGAAGAAAGTGGGGTTGATGTTACAGATGGATCATCAGATAAATTTGACCTTATGACTGGAGAAGAAAATATAGGAACTCCTGAAATACCATTTAAAAATAAAGAAGAGTTAATAAATAAATATACTAATGATGCTAGAGCTATATTTGAACAAAAAGGCGCAGATGAAAGAACAATGGCTACTATGTTGGGTATATTAAAAAGAGAATCTGGTTATGACGTATTTAATTTAGAGGATGCGTATAATGTTATGATAGGTAGAAAGAAAGGGTCTAGTGGAGAATTTGGAGGTTTTCAATTAAACCCTAAATCTTTTGGGGAAGGTAAAGCGGGAGGATTTGGCGCTAAAGGTGATTTAAGCGTAGCAGAACTTTCTGACTTTAGTGTTGGTGCAAATACAGCTATGGATTACTTCACAGGTATGAGAGATTATTTTGGTGACAAATATGGTGATTTAGGTGTAGACCCACACGAAGTTGCTATTGCAGCATATAATACTGGGCCTGGTAACGTAGAGAAGATACTCAAAAATAAAGATAATATTAAAGCTCTTCAAGAAGGAGCTAGCTTTGTAAGTTTATTACCTGAAAGTGTTCAAGATTATGTAATGAGTGTTAAACCACCTGCTACAAAACCAATAACGAAAGAGCAACTTTCAGAAAAAGTAAGTCAAACTGGTACTCCACTTGCACAAGAATTTCCCGAAGCTAGAGTAAGCACAGATGTTGCTGAACGTAGTGGTGAGCCTTCTAGTGAAATGTTAAGTCAATTCACTGGTCAAAGACCTACAGAAGAAAATATAGAGTTAGAAGATGAACAGCAGGTTGTTGCAGAAACTACTGCGGGAGATATTTCTGATTTAAATAACCTTGATGACAGGTTAAAAACCCTACAAAATATGCAAAAAGGCATAAATAAAAACATACCAAATTCATTTGAAAGTTTGCAAGATATTCTTAATAAATCTACTAGTGTAGATAGTGTTAAAAAGATTGTATCTGAATTATACCCAGGAAGTGCGGTTGAAGAAGTTACTAACATAGTTAATGATGCTATGGATGATTTGTTTGAGAATAAAAAAGATATGGAAAAATTCTATAACGGAAAACAATTTATTAGCATGGCGCAAGCAGTCATGGCGCCAGGACAAAATTTAGTACAGGCTTTAACTAATATGGTAGGTGTAGGCGCTGCAGAAAAAGAAAAACTAATAAAACTCAGACAATCTTACAGCGATAAGATGGTTAAACTTAGAACTGCTAAAGCACAAATTATGTCTGCTGATGAAACTACTAGAGGTAAAATTGCTGGTGACTTATACTCTGCCTTTACTAAAGCAAATGCAGATACTGCTAAAGCCTTTGTTGATTACTTTAAAGCGGAAGGGGATTTATCTCAGAAATATATAGGTAATAAAGTTAAATTACTAAATGACGACAGCTTTAAATCAATGATAGATGAGCAAATAGACGATATACAAGAAGCATATCTTAAAGAAAATACTTCAATAGATCAAAATTCTGGTGCATTTAAGAAACGAATGTTTATACTTAGAAATTTAATGACAAACGCAGCAGCCGACTCATACCTACAAGGTCAAATGTTTGATCCTACAGATATATATGCACAAATATTAAGTGACCAAAAAACAGCCGATGAGCTTTTTGCGAAACAGCAAGAACAGCAAGAGAAAACTTTCAATAATATGGCGAATATATTAAGTAAACCTTTTGCTTTCGGTGCGGCAACTCTTACAGATTCTATACTTGGTATGATAGGTGTTGACCCAAAAGATTTTGAAGAATTTAGAGAAGCGTTTAAGAAAAAATAAATAATGTCTCAAAATATAAAACGATTTTTAGACTTAGACCTAAATAACTTTTTTAAAGATGTTCCCCGTAAACCTTTAAGTTTCTGGGGTAGTGTTAAAGAAGGTATGAAAGTCCCTTTTGTGGAGCCTTCTTTATTTAATGCAATAGCTTTTGAACAAGACCCTTCAGTAAACACAGCAGAATTACTTCTAAATACTAGCGATATTATATCTGCTGGTGATCCTAATTTTATAAGATATTCTTGGCAAGACGTACAGCAAAAACCTACTAGGTTTTGGGATTGGTTTAAGCAGACTTTGGGAACTTCTCTAGGTTATCAATTTTCCCCTATTGCAGGTGCAACTGTATTAGGCCCCGCAGGCTATGCGACTCTAGCCACATCTCAATACTTTATAGACAATATGAAAACTAGAGCTGCCGAGTATATGCGTAAGGTAGATGAAGAAGGCATACCACCTCCAGAAACCCCTAATGATTTTAGGAATACTATGATAGCCTCTACAGCTCAAGCTGGGTTAGACATGCTAGGGTTTGGGTTGTTTGGTTTACAAAAACTTATGGGGTTTTCAGGAAAGAATCAAGCTAAACAAGTAGCAGACAAGATAGTAAAAGATAGAGATATAATTGAAAGAGGCGCTGAGACTGTTGGTAAAGGTATAGCTATAGGTGCTGGTATTGAAGTACCTCAAGAAGTAGCACAAACTGTATTAGAAAGATGGCAAGCACGCCTACCTTTAACTGGTGAGGAAGCTAACGAACAATATTTAGAAGCGGCAATGGGAGGATTTTTCTTAGGTACTTCTATAGGAACTAGCATGCAAGTTCTGAAAAACTACAATAATAGACGTATACAAGAACAATCTAGTCCTATAATGGATGATGATATAACTAGTAAGTTTGAAGCGGATAAAGTACAAGCACAACCAGCTACAGAACCGACTACAGACCCAACTACAGAACCTACTACAGAGCAAATGCGTCCGCAAACTAGAGCTGAATTAGAAAAAAGACTAAAAGGTTTTGAAGATGAAGCATTCAGAGAAGCAAAACAAAAAGCTGGTGATTTAGTAGGAAACTTAAATGAAGCAGGTAGAAAATTAAGAGATGCTAAAGATAGAGCTAATGCCGCATCCACAAAAAAAGAAAAAGATAGGTTAGATGCTGTTGTTAAAGATTTACAAAAAGAATTTGATATAGCAACAAAAAACTTTATGGGTGAACCTATAAAAGATATAGCGAAAACCTCTGATAAAAATATAAAAGATAAAATAGCGGACTTTGAAAAAGAATTAGCCAAATTTCAAAATGATATTGCTAAAAGTAATAAACAATTTAGAGACCGATATATTAAAAGTAGAACCTACCATCTTGATAAAATGAAAGAATATAAAGGCTCCCTTCCTAGTGTAGCGACTGGTGAAGTGTTGGGGGTTACTGAGGATTCATTTGAAGGTAACTTAGGTAAAATTGTTTCTGAAAGTGATGATACTAAATCAAGTGCTGTAGGTACTAGAAGAACTGCGGATGGTGATTTAGAAGTCGTAACAGAAACAGATACGTTAAAAGGCGTGCAAGATGATTACAATACTTCACTAGAACAAATAAAAAAAGAATTAAGTGAGTTTGATAAGGTTAGCGGTTCTATAAATCAAACAGAAGCAGATACACTTAAAGCTATTGCGGAACAAATGGATAGAGAAGCAAGAGGTATCCAGTTTGTTACTAAGGGTGAAACTATAGAAGATGAAGCTAGACAAAGAAGAGAGTTAGAAAATCTAGAACAAGTTAAAAAAAATGATAAAGCTAGAAAAGAAGAGGCTGCATTAAGACGACTAAGAATATTAGAAGAAGAAGAAAAACCAGATAGAATTGAAGAGTTACTAAAACGTGTTAAAGACCCGAAACAAAGAGCAGCACTTGAAAGGGGTCTTAAAGAAGATGGTAAAAGTGATAAAGATATAGGTCTAGAAAGAGAAAAGAAAAGATTAGATTATATCCGTAGTAGTAGTTTTGGTGAGACCGAGTTAGGTATGATGGCAAATGAGCTAACTTCTAGACTAAAAAAATCAGCTACCAAAATAGATGCAATAGAAAAACAAATTAATGAATTGTATGGTAAAGCAGGTAGCCCAGTCAGTATTGCGTTAATGAGACAAGTAAATGGTTTACTAAACAGTGGTAAACTTAACGCATCTAATTTTCTTGCCAGTACAAGACCAGCATACAATGTAGATCAATCTCTTCCAATAATACAAATGTTTTCTGCGGAAAATCGTAGAAAAGCATTAGCTGAAAGTAAAGCAGGTAGACCGCAACTGTTGAGTCTACAGAATGAATTAAATGATTACATACAAAATTGGCAACTTCATAAAGATATTCTAAATCTTACAACTAAAGATAAAAAACTTATAGGTACTGGCCCAGAAATATTAGATAGGAATGATAGTGGGTATGCCCTAACCGATTACTTTGGAAGCACTAGTAAAAGGTCTAAGGAAACGGATCAAGGATTATTCAGACCAATTACAAATGATGCAGTTGCTGCAATTAGGACTAATAATATTGAAGAGGCTTTTGATGCCATAGGTAGACAAAACCCAGAGCTGAAAAAAATAGCCGATAAGCTAAAGAAATTTAATACCAACACGGGTATTAGATATGCAGAAGTGCGTGATACTTTTAACCAGAGAAAAGCTGGGTACTATGATACAGGAACAAATGTTATAACTATAGACCCAGAGTATGGTGGAAGCCCACATACTTTATTACACGAAGCAACTCATGCGGCTACACATGCATTACTAAAAAAAGATGCAAACCTTAAAAACCCAAAACATTTTTTAGTAAAACAGATACGGGAAATTTTTGAAGAATCTAAAGAATTTATAGACCCAGATTTATACCAAGGTGCTTTTAGATTTAACGAAAAAGAAAATGCTGTTTTTGATCTTGAAGAATTTGTTGCAGAGTTTTTTAGTAACCCAGAGTTTCAACAAGCCTTAAGTGAGATTAGATATAAAAATTCTAACCAAACTCTTCTTGATAGAATAGCAAATTTTATTCGTAGACTGTTTAATTTACCTGAAAAAGGTGTTGCTAGATTAAATGATTTAATAGGAAAGATACTCCAAACATCAGAAACTCACCCAGTTCAAAAAAGCCTATTCTCTGCTGCAATACAGGATGGTAAACAGGGTGTTATGGATATGACTTTTGGTAGGTTAGGAGAGTCTATAAAAAACCAACCTAAACTTACAGAAGAAAATATAAGTTTAGTAGATAGAATTATGGAGAATCTACCTGGGGGTTCTTTATATAGACAATTCCAACCCGTTACTTTTTTAGTAGATGATGTCAGACGAGTTGCACCAGACTATGTCCATAAACAGTTCAAAGATGTGTATGACACTATAAGAAGAAAAGGTGGGTATTTTGAAGAATCGCAAAAGAAACATGATTTTGTAGTTAAAAAAATGACAGAGCTACAAGCTAAAGACCCTGAAAAATTTAAAAAATTCGGTAAACTTGCAACAAAAACTACAGAATATCAAGTTATCGTCGCTGATAAAAAAGGTAATCCTCTAGACCCTAACAATCCAGCACATGCAGATTTGATGGAGAAAGATAAAGCTGTTAAAAAAGCTGATAAATTATACGATGAAGATATAACTAATAAACTAAGAAAAGAATATAAAAAATATGGTGAGCCATATCATAGGATATATGCCGCTATGTTAAAAATGTATGAAACAGAATATGATTCATTTATAAAAGCGGTAGGTGAACAACTAGATAATTTTACTAATATAGACCCAAAAACTTTAGGGTTTATTAGGGGTGTATTAAATAAAGGTATGGAGAATACTAAAAGAATAACTCCATATTTATCACTAAGTCGTTTTGGAGATTATAAAGTTTCGTTACTACAAATAGATAAATCACCCAATCCTGTAGATGGAAAAGGGTATATGCGTAGAGTAGAGCATTTTGAAAGCGCAAGAGAAAGAGATATATTTATAGCTCAGTTTAGGGAAGATACTCTAAATAAAATTCCCGTAGAAAAAAGACAAGCAATAATAGACCTTACAAATAAATTTAAAGAATATGGTAAGCGGGGTATAGCAGTCAACCCAGCTAAAGATTTAAAAGAAGATACTCTAGCTACTTTCACAGAAGATAAGAAAAGAGCATATTTTGATTTGAAAAGAGATTTTGAAAATCTAGATAGAAACTCTCAATTTTTATATGTAGTGTATAACAGCCCTACTAGCTTTAATAGTTTCTATGATCTAGCAAAAAACCAAGATTTACTAGGTAGTCTCCCTTCCAAAAATGTTTTAAAGGAGTTAGAGAGAATACTAAATGAGGCTAAAGTTTCTGATGAAACAAAAAAAGAATTTTATAATTTTGCATTTACAAGTTTGCCTGATGTACTTTTAGGAGACATAGTTAGAAAGAGGAGTAACCCTGTAATTCTAGGTGCTTCACCAGACATAATTAAAAGTTATACTTCAAGTATGGTGAATATGATAGCTAAAGGAGCAAATATAAAGTTCAATAAAGAACTAGATTCTCAAATGAATACGTTAAGAGAAACTATCCGTAGAGATGCTATGAGTGGAGAAGCTGTTAATTATAAAGGTGGAACAGTAGAAAGCGTACAAGGGATAATGAAAGTGTTTTCAGAAAAAGTAGACTTTGTAAAAAACCCAACTGATAGCGCACTCATTAGTGCCATGACTGCTGGTACATATCATTGGTTCTTAGGCGCTAATATATCTTCTGCTTTGATACAGACTACTAATATACCTCTAGTAATATACCCATTGTTAGGTGGTAATTATGGCTATGGGAAAGCTAGCGATGCAATTATGAAAGCAGCTAAAATTTTAACTAACGCTGGATTTACTAGGAAGGTTGAAGACCCTACGGGTCTGTTAGGAGATGAAACAACTATAGACAGTGTAAGTATACTTAACTATAGCGAAAAACAGCTAGAAAAAATAAGTAAGTCACGGGGTTATGGAAAAGATGATTTACTTAAATTTAGAAATGCGCTAAAAGAATTTGGTCAGATAGGTAAATCTAATGAAAGAGAATATTTAAACATAGGGAAAGTAGGTGGAGAAGTCAATAGGGGTCGTAGATTTCTAAATAAGTTAGTAAAAGGTAGTTCTTTCCTTTTCAATACAACAGAGCAATTTAACAGAGAAGTAAGCGCATTAGCAACTTTTGACCTAGAATATAAAAAAGGTTTGAAGAATGGTCTTAGTAGGGAAGAGGCTTATAAAAATGCTGAAAGAAAAGGGGTAGATGCAGTTGAAGAACTTAATGGTGGTATATCTAGAGAAACTACTGCAAATATAAATAATAAAAATGTAGCAATGAGACTTCTTCTCTTATTTAAAAATTATGGATTCGCATTATATTCTGTTATATTCAAACAACTAGGTATAATAAAAGATGATAAAGTAAGTAAAGAAGAGGCACAAGCCGCAGCTAAAGCCCTAGCAGGTATGATAGGTGCGTCCGCCATATTGGGTGGTGTGAAAGGATTACCATTCTTCTTTGTACCAGAAGTAATTTACAATAGTTTCTTCAGAGATGAAGGTGAAGAAGATTTAGCGGCTCTTACAGAAAGATTATTTGGAGTAGCTCCTATAGATAGAATTACTAGAACAAGAATATCAGGAAGAACTTCATTTAACGAAGTTATATTCCAAACTCCAAGAATAGAAGATGAAACACTTAGAGGTACTTTAGATGCATGGACTCTATCTTTCTTCGGGCCCGCATACAGCTTGGGTCGTAATATTTTTGCAGGGGGTGATGATATAATCAAAGGTAACTATCAGGCGGGAGTAGAGAAGATGCTACCTACTTCTCTTAGTAATGCACTAAAAGGATTTAGATATTATACTGAAGGTAGTGTCAATAAACGTGGAGATATGATAATGGAACCAATGGGGTTAGTATCAGCGTTCTCTGCTGGTGTGGGCCTCAAACCTCTATCAGTATATGTAAGTACAGATGTACCGTATAATGTAAATAAAAGAATTAGAGAAATAGATAATAAAAAACAAGGTTACTTAGAAAAACTAGAAAAAGCTAGTAAGCTAGGAGATGTTGATACTTTTAGAAAAGTACGAAAAGAATTATTAGACTATGCAGATAAAGAAATAACTACTCCAGTGGGTCGAATAAAGATAGGCGAATACTTTAATATAACCCCATCATCTATTTCTAATTCTTTAAAGATAAGATTAAGCAGAGACAAACCTTATGGTATGTATGTAAACCCAAGATATAAAGATTTATATACCAATATTGTAGAGAAACAATTTAATGACAGGGGTATAGAATTTGTTGATGGGATGGTAGAAGACTAACTTATTCTCCATACTCGTAGCCCACGGATATTCTTCTCTATCACAATTTTGTAGGCTATATTAATATCAAGCTCTTCTGCTTTACGTTTTATTTCTCTTTGTAGTTTTATACAAGAAAGACAAGGTAGGAAAAAACTTGTACCCACCTTGAAATCACTCCAACGTATTTTTATTACAGCATCACCTATATGTATCTCAGATAAGTTACCACTCATTTAGGTGCGTCCTTCCCCAAAACTTTATCCATATTTAACTGTATAGAACTAACGGGAGTGGTGCTGATATAACCTTTACCTAATCTCTTAGATACTTTATCAGCTACTACATAACCCATCTCTTTTAATCTTGCGACCATAGCATTTGCAGACACTCTACCTTTTAAAAACTCTACGAAATCTCTTCTGTTTATAAATATAAATCTCGTATCTGGTTCCTGTCTTACATAAATAATAGATGACTTAGGTATCATATCAGGTTCACCCACTGCCTCACGTTTATCATCATCATTAAATGTATTCTCTACACGCTTGTCTATCTTGCTGTTTATCGTGATAGTATTAGGGCCCCTAGATATCAGATACTCACCCAGTATCTGTGTATCGTTTTCATTAAGTGGTATAGTTTCAGCTTTAGCTCCAGCTAGTATATCCATAACTCGCTGATAAGTTTTATCATAGTCGAAATCCCACAACTTTAATTTATTAGCATAACGTATACCTAAGAAACCCATAGCACAGATAGATGCCCAATATCGCCCTTGTTTATTAAGATTACCTTCTTCTCTAACCTCTTTAGTCAATGCATTAAGATCATTCTGTGTCGAAGATTTATTAGTCATAACATGCTGAATGAAAGGAACACAAGCTAGTCCGTTGTTACGAAATAGTATATTAACTAAATCTTGGGTCTGCCCATCATCAAGTGTGGTAGGAAAGTTTTCCAAATCAAACTGTAATAATCGTGCTAGTTCTGGTGCAGAGTTTTTACTATGAGTTTTTATTAACTGTGTAAAGTCAGTGTTTGATGCAGCTACTGTCATACCTTTCCAACGAATATAATTATCTCTCTCCCTGTTCTCACTACCCGCCAATCTATTAGGTGCTTCACCCTCAGACATACCATAAGCTATTCGTGATGCCTCGGCAGGTTCTACATCTGTGAACTCATCTATAGTCAGGGGTACAGAGTTATATTCTGCCCTTCTCTGCCACATAGAATTTATTGTATCCTTACCTTTCATCATCAATCGTGCTGGATGACCATAGATTGAATTGATAGCTATTAAAGTGGATGTCTTATTGTAACCACTACTATCCGATCTAAGATTGATTAAAGCACCCTCAATATTACTAAAAGCAACTAAAGGGGATGCCAACCCAAGGGCTAAAACAAATCGTCTTAATTCCTCTCCCTCAGGTTGGTATAACTTATTTATAGCATATGTCCAATCTTCTAACTTACCCATCTGAGTAAATCTATCTTTGTTTATAATAGTTATGGGAGATTTAGGTGTTTCTAGCACATCTGTTGCTGTTATCAGTCTCTCTCCTAATACAAACTTTAAAGGTTTCTCTGAATATATCTCTTCTGTCCACCCAAAGTTAGGGTAAGTTTCCTCTGCTGGTAATATCCTTTTAAGATGACCCATGTATTTCTGTAAAAATATCATAACTTCTTTCATTTGATGGTTTGCAAATCCGACTTCAAAACCTAAAACTTTTTGTAGTTCCACTGGAGAACTCATCTTCCATACTGGCATAAGAAAAGACTTCGTACCCTCATGTGGTAGGGTATATTTTATCTCCACCATGTGACCTTCTTTCCTGTCAACTAATCTTCTAGAAATCCACAGTGGGTCTTCAGATATAGGAGTATCAGCATTACCCCCAGTTCCTTTTCTCCATATAATATTATCTTCAATATAGTATGCACTGAAGTATGGGCTGTCTGGTAGTTCAGGTTGTTCTTCTACATGTAGCTCTGTACTAGACAATGTCTGTGAAACATGTTCCGTGAAACTTTCTTGTACTTGCTCAATCGCAAGTTGTTTTAGAGGATGTAGTTTACCTAGAGATATAGGACTATTTACTACTCCTTTGTTAGTACAGCTTTTACATAAATCTTCTCTACCACAATGAGATGCCATTGTCTTACATAGATAAGGTTTTAATGTTTTACCTAATTTCTTTTCTGTTTCTAATTTATTATATCCATCATAGTTCTCTGAGAGTTTATGCATCCAATCATCTTTATCCTCACAAAACTTAATAATAGATAGTGCTGCTCTCCAAGCTGGTTCAGTTTGTTCTTTTTGATTATTGTATAACTCTAATATTTGGTTACACCCATTACCTTCTAGTGACCTATCTATTATTTGTTTAAAACTAAACTTACTATTAGATAATATATTTTCAAACTCATCATCTTCTTCTACTTCTTTTTTAGTAGGTTCTTTCTTAGTTGGTATTATCTTTCTATAATATTTAAATGGCGCTGGTGTAGGTAATTGTTCTGATATAACTCTTGCTTTTTTATTAGCTTTTAAATTCTTTGTATCTGGCATTCTAAGATACGCAACGCTATTAGTCATAGAACCAGAATCTACTTTTAATTCTGAAGCCTCTACAAACTCTTTAAAGTCCGTTGCTAACTCATCCCATTCTTTGGTACTTACTTCCTCTTTCAGTGGCCAATATAAATGATACCCATTACCAGAGGATACCCATATTGGGTTCTTTAATTTATCTGACTCAAACTCACTTAGAAAATCGCTAATTGATTGTCTTGCATCTTTACTACTTTCATAACTTATCGTAGTATTCTTTTTACCTACATCAATATCCATGAACAGGCATCTAACTGCTGTGCAATTATCTTGTTTTCTCTTATCTTTAGATAATCTACCTACACTAAAATAAACATTTAAATCTTGTTTAGAATAACTATTAGCTTTATCTACTAATTCATCTATGGTATGTAAATATTCCTCTTCCATTTTGGAACTACCTAGTTCCATTTTACCAAGACAATAAAAACTGTTTTCTACATGAGTGGGTAAGACATTAGATAGAAATTCTTTAACAGAAATATTCTTCACTCTCTCTCCCTACTTACTAGCTATCTTTAATATCGTTTTGACTTTTTCTAAAGTTTCATCATCGCTAGGTATACCCCCATTTAACCACCTATCAAATGTAGGCCTAGTTATACCAAATAATCTACTCCACTCTGTTTTAGAAACTTCTCTTTCTTTATTAATAAACAATATCTCCAGATTACGCATATAGTATTTTTTAACATCTAAATCCATAACAACTCCAAAAAGGGGGTGGGCTACATCCAACTAGAATATAAAAGACAAAGGAGCATTAAATGCAACCCACCTAACTAGATTATTCTTTAGCCCAATCTTCCATAATAGCATCAGTGGACTGTGGTGGTGTACTACTTTTTTTATCTGAGTAAACTGTTGGTTCATCAGACTTAGGAGTTTCTAGTTTCTCCCCTACAAAACCACCATCTTCAGCAGAGAATCCATACTTGTCTCCACCGCCACCGCCTTCTACATACTTGATAACTTGCACAGCTCGTATGCGAATAGTAATACCAGCTCCGATTGCAGCAGTATGGAATGGTACAGCAGTACCCCCAACTCTTAACTCAGAACCACCCCATATGTCTGAATCTTTAATAAGTTTAGGTGGGCTACCAGCGTCATAGATAGCTGGTTTATAAGCAGCTTTAGATTTAAATTTAATGACAACTTTCCCAGTAGGGTTACCATCCTCATCTAGATCATCAAAATACGGCATTGGTGCAATCTTGACATTTTTCTTAGCCTTTGAAAGTTCCTCTACGTTTCTATTATGTAAGTCATTAATTAAATCAATGACAGGTTGGGCATCCTCTTTGGACATCTTAAGATTAACTTTATAATGTCCATCTTTGTCAAACTTTGTGTCAGGTCTGCTTAGATGTGGGTAAACTGCCTCACCCTTTTTAGTCGTAAAAAATTCATTTTTAATTGCCATGATACTCTCTCCTTTAGTTAGAAATAAAATTGTGTTGGAATATCGAGTAACTTCTTTGTACTGTCACTATCGTGTAAAGATGATACATACTCATATTCTTGCTCTGTTAAGGTTCTTGAAGGTCTGAAAAGTAACTTTGGCATCTCATCATCTGAAAAAAATACTTTAGTAACAATGGAATGCATCTTTACTTTTCTCGCCTCTAACCATTTTATGTAGCTTTTAAATCCCCAGTTATATACACTACCTTTGTTAAACACTGCTGTAGATGGTAGTGATACACTATAAGGATTTCTTTCGTAATCGTCAGGTAAAATAACTACTACTCTCTTAACAATCCTGCATGCTTGAGAGTTAATTCCGCCTGACCCCTTTATAGAATGTTCACAATCTGTACATGCAAAAGATTGTGGGTTATCTACATTATCATCTGGAGATTGTCCATTACTAGACCAACATGCTGGTGAAATTATGTTGCCCTCTTCATATCTATCTTTATAATAAATACGTTGGGAATCTTCAGCATAACCTACGATAATCCATTCTTGTGATTCTTTATCTGTCTGTACTTCCATACCATCCAGAATAACTTTGAATTTTTTATCTTTTAGGGTGATTCTATTAGACATTATTCAGATTCAGCATGAGAGGGTCTTTTTCCAGCTTTGCTATTAACCCAATCATCAATGTCAGCCCTTTTAAATCTATAGATACCACCCAATAGAAAAAAAGGTATTTCTTTTTTTCTGATAAAGTTCCTTATCGTATTCTCACTCACACTTAAATACATAGCGACTTGTGACATAGTAAGTAAACTTTCATCAAATTCAGAAGCCTTTGACATATTAGTTTCCTTTCCTTTTTGCTGTTACTCTTATGGTGTACTCTCTGAATACATCCATCCCTTTAGGCAACTTTTTGGTATCTGCATAGAACTCTTTCATATTACTTTGATGTAACCTCTTCTCAAACAAATGGTATGCTTGATTCTCTTCAACAAAGTTATACATGCTGTTCCAATCATTTGCCCTAAAAGTTTCCTTGACACCCCTAGAAATAGTGCCGATTTGCGTTTTGATACTATCTGCACCAATAGAACGACACACCTCTAGTAATTTTGCTTTTAGTTCGTCTTTACGAGTTTTAAGACCCTCTATCTTAGTTTCGTACTCTCTAGTTATATCTCTTACACTATCTCGTACTTCGATATATTCTGTAACGATATCTTCTAGAGCAGTAGATTCCTTACTGTCTTCTGACATTCTCTCTCCAGTGTTAGTTTGTTAAACAAATAATATTATATATAAATCTTTTTGTCAACAGATATTTTTTAGACCGTGGTGGACTCCCTCGATACTATATCATATAATTTGACAATATTTGCGTGTACGTCTATTTTACCTTTTAACATCTTATAGATTCTTTTTTCCACTTCACTTCCTCGTATATGAAATACTGTAACAGGGTTCTTTTGCCCAGCTCGGTGCGCTCTAGCATTACATTGTAGGTATGTTTCTACACTCATTACTGGACTCCAGTAGATAATGGTATCTGCTCTATGTAGAGTTACCCCATGCGAGGCGGCTTGTGGTTGGATAAGTAGTATCCGTGGGTTCTCTTTGTTTTGAAAATCACTAAATATACTTGTTCTTTTACCAACTTTTACTTCACCATTTATAACTTCACAAGAGTAACCATCTTTTGTTAATTCTTCTTGTAAAATTTTTATAGCATGGCGATATGGCACGAACACTATAATTTTCTGAGATGATTCATCAATAATTTCTTTTAGTACTTTGAATCTAGATTTAACATCGAAAGATACTATCTCTCCAGTATCTGAATACACAGCGCCACCTGAAAGCTGAAGAAGTTTATTCATAGCTGATGCCGCATTTACTACAGTTATATCTTCACCTGCCGCATTGGCAAATAGTGTTTCTTTTATTTGGCGATAGTATTTCTTTTGTTGTGCTGTAAGTTCTACATCTCTCGTTACATAAGTAAGAGATGGTAAATCTAAACATTGTTCTTTTGTAAATCTAATAGCTGGTTGGAGTGCATTATGTACTAAGAGTTTTGCCTCTGGTCGTGGTTCCCATTTGAATCTACTAACCTTTAACATTACTGTATCTCGCCACCTACCAGCATATCTAGGTACACCATCAGGGTTAATTAGTTTAGCTAAACCATACGCATCATACGGACTTTGAGATGCTGGTGTTCCAGTCAATAACCAAATCCAAGTATCATCAGTAATTAATTTTTGTAATGCTTTAAATCTTTTCGTAGCCACATTCTTATATGCGTTTGCCTCATCAACAACTATCAAATCAAAATTAGCTTGGGCAAGTTCTTGGTTTACAATTTCAATGCCATCATAGTTTATGATAAGAAACTCTGTATCTTCTTTTATTATCTTTATTCTTTTTTCTCTAGTTCCATAACAAACATTGGCTGATCTGTGCATAGCTACAGAAAACAAATCATCAAGCCAAGCACTCTGCATAATACTGAGTGGACATATGACTAGCACTTTTTTTATAACGCCTCTTTTCATAAGTGAGTCTGCCGCCCATATACAAGATGATGTTTTACCAGTACCTTGCTCATTCCAACACCCAGCTCGTTTGTGGAGAGTTAAAAATTCTGTAGTCGTTCGTTGATGTTCAAATGGTGTAAATGAACCTGACCATTCATATGATTGTAGTACAGGAGATGGTACGTTTTTTATCCCCAATCTATTTAGTGCTTGTGATTCTTTGATTCCCCAGTGTACCAATACCTCACCATTATCTAATAACTTAGATTTCTTTATGGTGTTTAATATTATATTGGGGTTTGCCACACGCACACGAAGTGCTTTCTGTTTTATATTCTCCACAACGTTTCCTCCTATTGTCAAAATCTCTCCTTATGCCATAGAACTATCTGATTTTCTCTTGAATGATCTATTTTTACTTGGTTTTTGTAGTGTGTATCCATCTTTGTTGGAACCACCTTTACTCAATGCTTTCTTATGCGCAACGTCTTTTCCTTTTCTTTTGACACCTTTCTTATCTAGCGCCCTTCTTGCTCGTTGACGTTCATTTCTACGTTTGCGCTCATTGCGTTTCTTTTGTTGTTCGTACTCTCTTTTGTATGGTCTCTTTTTATTTACATATGGCATCAGTTTCTCCCATTATGGTGGCAACTCAACACTGGACAAAATCTATAGCAAGTAAAGTTAGGCTTGGGATTCCAGACTTCAGATTCAAAACACTTCTTAATTTTATTAACTTCTTCTATCCACTTTAGCCATAACTCACTTTCTTTGTCTAACGAATAATTCTCTTTTATCAAAACATTGTTAGTGAAAAACAGTAGCCCAGCTTTTATAGTTTCTACCTCTGGGTAGTTTTTAAATACTGCTAGGCTCATCAATTCTAACTGTGCTGTATCTGCATACTTTGATTTACCAGTTTTATAGTCTATGATTACTGCTCGTTTACCATCAGGGTCTATAATTAATAAATCAATCACACACCTATACCACACATCATCATCAAAAAATCCACATGGTTCTAGGTTCTCTGTCAATCCTAATCTTAATTCAGGATGGGTCTTACCTTTAAAATTATTTAGTATGCTATCTATTGATGGTTTGATATAGTTAAAATCTTCTTCTATTTCTTTACCATCACGAACATAATCTTCAGCAGATTTATGTACTCTCTTTCCATATAGTATCGCCTCAGTTTCTGTTTCTTTTATGTCCTTCAAAACCTTTATGTGGTAATACTTCTTTGGACATTGTTTGAACTGACTAATACTGCTGTATGACCATGTAAACTTCTTCACTAAAGTATTATTACATATTTTAGGGGGATTAACCATAACTTTTACCTATTTTAGATTCGCAATCAAGTGGGAGACCTTCTGCCCATTCAGGTGATGTACGCATACAACTCTCTATGTATTCTTGTGCCTCAGAGCTCTTCTTTTCAGATACAACACAAACTATGGAATCGTGTACTGTCATAGCTACTTTATACCTCAAACTTATCTTGAGCATCTGATGACCAATCACACATCTTGCAAATGCCTGAGTTACGTTCTCCACTGCTCTTGCACCATATATTCTTTCCCAACCTTTCATTGTCATATATCTCAGATTCTTTTTGTTAGGGAACTTATTATCATCATGGAGTGGCATATACTCAGACAACTCAGGATATCTAATTCTAAGACCAGTAGGTAGTCTAAATCCATTACAACCATAATCCATATGGATAACCCCATTACCTAAGTCAACTACATTCGTATATACTCCATCACTTTCAAGGCTCTCCAACGCTGATCCGTACTGATACCAATACTGTTGTATTTTTGGATAGGTACTTCTATAAACTTCAATTAATCTTTTTGATTCATCTTCAGATATATTTGTGCCTGACTGTATTACTTGTTGTTGGAATCTAGCATAGCCCATACCATAACCACATCCTAAAATGATAGTCTTACCTAGAAATCTTTCTTCACTTGTAACCTCATCCACTGACTTATTGTAGATGCGACTAGCCATAATTTTGTATACATCTTCTTTATTCTTGAACTGTCTTACTAAATCTTTTTGCCCTGATAACCATGCTAGAACACGAGCCTCAATCTGTGACGAATCCACATCTATAACCACATGACCATCTGGTGCGATTATAGATTTTTTTATAACATTAGAACTTCGAGATGGTAGATTTTGAAAATTAACTTTATCATCACCACCCCACCTACCTGTATGTGCGGCAAAATATTTTAGAGAGATAGGAACTTTACTATCTCGTTTTGCCATGTCTATAAATCTGTCTGTGCGTGTTTCTTCCAAGGTAGATTTGAAGCCAAGTCTCGCACTCATCAAATCAACTATCTTTGGGTTAGCATGATTTTGTAAATCCATGAACTCTGTATCACTTTTTGCAAATGCTAGAGTTTCTTTACCAGTAGTTTTAGATATCTTTGTGGGTGGGGTAACTCCGTTCTCTTTTAATAACTCAGCGAACTTTGGGTTACTCATCAAATCTTCTTTATCTACTCCAACTTTTTCTAATAATTGTTTTTTCTTCTCTTTTAAATTAGTAGAGTGTCCTTTCAATAAACCAACATCAAATTCTAGTACTGGGTCAATAAACATCTTCAAAGTTAAATCCATAAGGTTTATTTCAAACCTCATACCCTTATCACCCTCAAGCATCTTCACCATTTTATGCCAAGCACTAAATGTCAAATTAACATCATTTACGCAGTAACCTGAGTATGCCTTTAACTCCTCATCAGTAAAATCTTTTCTATGTTTGCCTAATGCATCTTCAACTTCAGTACCTTTTTTACCTATACCTAATCTAAGTGATAAGTTAGCTAGACTATGAGAAACATTTGTTCCAAACACATAGCTTGATAACAGCATGGTGTCTACAAATCTTTTAGGTTTTATACCAAACACCCAATTCAATATCGCACCATCAAACCTAGTGTTGTGTGCCAGTAGTGTCTCATCCCAAGTGAAGGAATGTAGAAACTCCTTTGTCTGTTCATGTGTACCACTAAACCATTGTGGCTGCGAGCTGCTGCTCTTGACTGCCACACCAACAACCTCAAACATATCTCCACGGATGTATTCTTCTGTTGTGAGTTTTCCTAGTTTATACTTCTTACTGTAATAAGTTTCAAAGTCAATCGTTATCATTTACGAGTAAACTCCATACATTTAGCACACTTCCATCTTGGTCTTCTATTTGACATAACAGTGCCACCACCCTCAGCACTTGCATATCGCCTACAATTAGAGCAGTATTTTTTCCCAGTAATTCTTTCCTCTGCTCTCTTTACTTCTTCGTGCAACTCTCCTCTGCTCATTTCAAAACATCCTCTAAGTCTTTTAAATTATCTTCATTTATAACTAAGGAAATTCCACCACATTGTTTTATCTGTTTTAAATTTGACCACTGTAACTCTGTGGGTACATTTCTACCAGCTTTACACTCTATAGCTATAAACTTCCCGTCTAGACACGCAATAACGTCAGGCACTCCACTTTTTCCGTACCCATTCATAATTGGAGAAAAGTAGTATGCGCCATGATCTCTTAAAAGTTTGTAAACTTTCTTTTTTACTTTTGCCTCTGGAGTCATTTAATACTCCACAAATTGTCTTGGTCTTTTACCGAGTTTGTGTGTTCTCCCATATTGTTTTTTCCAACATTCTGAACACCACCCTCTTTCATTTTGCTCAACAAATATGAGTTCCGTTCGCATGATTTTATTTTTACATCTAACACACATTTTTTCACCAAATTCTGCATCCAAGATTTCATTGATTGCTTTTTTACTAGGTGTAGATAAAATTGGAAATTTCTCATAATCTATCTCCTTTGGAATTAATTTGCTATTCATAATTGTTCCTAAATAAAAATAATTTAACTTCTTCTAACATACCTATCAAATCTCTAGAATTTTTCATTAGGTTGGTCGTAGCTAGAATATTTAAATCTTTTGAATCCTCATCCAACAGTATAGTAACTCCATGTGTAAATTGTTTACCATCCACATCAATTATTTTAATGCAGTCATCAAGCATATCTTCTACACTACTATCCTCTTCTTTTTTAGTGTCTAAAACAATTAATTTTCTATCTTTCTTGTTCATAATGATTAATAATCCTATCTACTTTGTCACCTTTTACATTTAAATATTCACGTACTTGTTTTGCTATCTCATACGCATCTCTGTGGTTCAGTCTCCATCTCCACTGTGGCTTACGACCATCAGGCACTTTCTTCCTAACAACTTTAGCAACACCAGTAGTTTCACAAGCCCAATCTGCTAATTCTTTTCGAGTGGTAGTTACATCTAATCTAACATACCTACCATTCGTATATGCGCTCCCAACCATATCAATGATACTGGCTAACTTCATCGCATCTTTTAACTCTAACCTCATTTCTTCTCCTTATAGTGATTAATAATCTTTTTAATTTGTTCTAACTTAATTCTAGAATATGGCTCTAACAGTTTAGCTACATAATACGCATCCCTATATCTACATATCCATCTCCATTGTGGTTTTCTACCTTCTTTGACTTTCCGTGGATTAGCAGTTCCAACCCCCACTAATTTATGAACCCAATCAATTATCTTTTTATCTGTCATGGCGATTTCTAACCTAATATCCCATGTGTTATAGATTGGCTTTTTCGGTCTGTCGTGTCTTATGCGTGGCATACACTTATACCTCACACTTCCCTCACCATCAAATAATCCTGCAAAATAAGAAATTTCACTCATCTTTATATATCGCCCTCGGTATGCTAGTAGATGACCACTGTGTCGTAGTGCCATCAGGGTTTTTATATCTTACTGTAACATAGTCATGGTGGTTACTCGCATCCACTTCTATATATAGTCTATCTGTTTCAAATATTTGTGGCATAACTCCGTCAGGGTTAAGGGCCTTTAACCTATCCCTAACCACAGCCTCGTGTTTGCGTATGTCAATAAGTTCTTTATTGAGTTCAGAGATAGTATATCTACTAAACTTTTCAAAGTTCTCTATGTTTCTAGCTATGTCCACAAGAACATCTCCAGTTTGTTTCTGGTACTCATTTATCTTCTCGATAATTTTGTAAATGTTTTCCATATTATTCCCACAACATTGGTTTTAAAATTTCTTCAATAACTGCGACAGTAAAGGCATTTCCCATTTGCTTAAATCGCTGACTGTTGGAAACTCCCTCAGTCCAATTATCATCAAAAGTTTGTAACCTTTCCGATTCGATAGGCAGAATTTTGCGATAAAACATACCATTCATTGTCACTACATTGTCTTTCTGTACTGTCGTTAAAGTGGATGTCTTACCATCTTGTCTTATCTCTAATCTTTGACTGGTTGACCCATCAGCATTGTATCTACCTCTGTATGCACCACATAATACTTTGGGTTCTCTGTGACCCCCTTGCATGGTGGTGACAGTAGGACATTTTCCGTCAGGTGCGTATACCCTCTTGGTTGATTCGTTACTGCGTATGTCTGTTGCATTGGCAACGTGCCTACATAATGATTGGTTCTTGATTTGTCTTGGCTCACAAGGTCGTAACATATCTTCCTCTGTATCAACTAAAATGTCACCAAACAAAATACCTCTGTCTTCAATCTGATTATCAAAGGGTAAGTTAGTCCAGTAACATCTCCAACGATTCTGTCCTGATGCAACTGCTGAATTAACTAGGTATGGTTCAACTGGATACCCAACTATGTCACTGATTGTCTGATTGATGATTTGTATCCATTCTTTTTTCATCTTCACATTCTCAAGTAAAAAGTATGTGGGTTTAACTTCCCCCAAAATTCTAGCGAACTCAAAGAACAATTTAGACCTTGGGTCATCAAAGTTTAATTTCTTAGCTGATGCATTTGAGAATCCCTGACATGGAGTACCAGAAATAAGTAGGTCAACCTCATTGTACTTTGTGCCATCAACACTTGAGATATCTCCAATAAACTTTGTGTTTGGAAAATTCTTTTTGGTTATCTTGACACAATATTTGTCAATCTCACTAGCGAAATAGTTTCGATATAAAATACCATTTCGTTTAAGTGCCAACTGACCACCACTCACACCATCACAAAGAGAAATTACATCACGAATCTGAATCATTGATACCAGTGACTACAAAATGTTCTTCAGCATATTCTTTCCAATACTCCCCATACATATTAGATATAAAATCTAAAGCATCTTCTTGATTTTTACAGTTAGCCATTATGGTTTCAACTTTCTCCATCATTTCAATCTGCAAATCTTTCATTCTTCCCATAGTTATCTACCCTCGTACAGTTATGTTTCTGTTACCCAGCTCATTAATCAACTTTGCCTCATATTTAATTTCCCAATCAAAATCTCTGTCAATAGTTTGTAACTCACTGAGTATCTTTTTCGTTCCCCAGCAAGAAATGTTTTTATCAACCATCTCCAGTACCTCTCTACCTACTCTAGTTATCATGCTATCTCCTTTTGTTTAATAAACCATTCAGGTGTTCCATTTCTCCACTCTGCAAATTCTTGTTTCGCTCCAATGTAGTATTGTCTGTAACTCTCAACTGCATCATCACATTTAAATTCTTCAGGCATGGCAAGGGCGAAAGGTGTAGTGTACTGATGTATCCAGTTTTGTTGCCCTTTCACCATAAACTCCACAACACCTAATTCATAAGTTTGGGCATCATCCCAATCCATCTCTTTCATAATCCTACTCTCCATAATTGTTCGAGCAACATTAGTAAATAAGTTATGAAACTTAGAAATCTTTAAGGTATGTTCTTCTCTTGGTTTAAATCGAGCATGGTATTCTTCTATCAAACCCAACCACAAAAAATATAACCACACAAAATTCTCATCTTTTGCCAGTAGCCATCTACTACATGGATGACTTATGTGAGTGGGTTTATATAATTTAAGACCCTCTGTTTCTATGGCATCAGTAATATAATAGTCAATCATCCCTCTTGGGGATAACTCTTTTAATTCAGCTTGGTCAATATCTTTTTTGAATTTAACAAAGGTCGCACTAAATCTATCCCTATAATAGTGGATAGCTGTGTTCATCATCTGCGTGGTTTCTAAACCCATCTTAGGAACGTGCTTGTCACAATGGTACTTAGCACAGACGAAAGGGTTTTCGTCAAGTTTAAAAATATTCATATACTCTCTCCAAATACTATTACATTATAACAATAAACTTAAAACAATGCAAATAGGTATTACAACTACAGACACATATGCACAGATCAATCCATAATATGCTATGTTGTTCATAATCTTTTTATAAGGTGTTTTAGTGTAAAACATCTGAACCCTCCACTAGTCTATCTCTAACTTTTAAATAAACACTTACAATTTGCTGAATATCATTAGCGCTCTCCAACACTGCTTGACTAAGTTTATTAGCCTCTTTTGGAGGTAGCTTTGTAATAATGCAAGTCAAGACATCAGCTAACAAAGTTTTAAGTGTTTCTTCTGAATCCATAATTAATTGTAACCTACTTAGTAAATATCCACCATTTGTTTTCAGTGATCTTGATACCAACACCCAACTTTATATCTTTATAAGGAACATCAAAACCTCTTTGGTATGAGTATGTATAACTTATTGATCTATCTTTTATACACTCATCATTATCAAAGTCGAAATTCAACACTGCCATCTTACCTAGTACACTTTCATCCATCTGCTCATGTGGGATAACATCAATCTTCTCACAATCAACTGCGTTAGCTGTGCTGAGTTTCATCTCATTGTAATAACTAAGTTTGTATGTATCTACATCATTAGGTGTGCCAACTCCTAACCTCGGTGACTTGGTTACCAATATCAGTGGTGTAGAGTAAGATTCAACTTCACAATACTCATCATACATGGACTTGTATACCTCAAGGGTTTTCTGAAGTTTCGGTGAAGCTGGGGTGTACTCACACTCCAACATATGTGCGTACTCCTTTACTAAGTCATCAACTCCAACTGGAATAGTATCATCATCATTTACCATATCATTCTTGATATCCCTGAGTTTTTTAGCATAGTTTGATAACAACTTACTGAGGTAATACTTATTCATCTTATTCTCAACAGCTTTTATCTGCTCTGAATTGTTGTAGGTTGTCAATGTCTTTGTCATCATCTTGTTCATTGTGTTTGATTTAGAAGTGTAACCAAACGAACCTGATGAGACAGCATTAAAATTAGCAGAGTTATCATGGAAAGCATACACCCCACGATACTTGTAGTCATTTTTGAAACCCTTGATCTTAATTTTCTTACTACTTGGTGCTGAGAGTGGACTAATACTCCCTAGGGGTATATTCATGTCATCACTTTTATATATCCATATCAACCCACCATTATCTGACTTGGGTGCGTATGCCTCAGGTATGTATGTATCTAGGTCTTTCTCCGAAAAACCAGTATCGACTGTGCTATTTGTACGACTATGTAGGTAGTTGACTACCTCAATGTATCTGTGTTTTGCGCTTTCCAGATCATCCTCACTATGTCTATTCCAAGATTCTAAAGTAGGGAAACAATCAAAGTCAGTCAAGTCTATTGAACCATCAAA
>CAACVD010000199.1_pt1 | contig 28207 bp, 17 predicted proteins | sample 2381771 | NCBI WGS metagenome assembly CAACVD01 (sample SAMEA5211965, study PRJEB30684) | marine metagenome | biome: Marine; feature: Epipelagic; material: Water | collected 2015-10-15 | depth 15 m
AAGTAAAAACATACATGAAAGTTAAGAACATTCGTGGTGTTACCATTCCAGAAAAAGTAACAGTTAGAGAATTAGAAGTTACGAATAAATTAACAACACAAACCGCTTCAGCAGCCGAAAATGATGATTTAAATGATGCAGTAAACACCCTAAATACAGAGGTAACAAACATCAAAAATAAACTTGGAATTTCATAATGCCGATATACATTGGAAGCAGCAAATTTAGACCAACAGGTACGGGTCCAACCGGCCCAACCGGTCCAACTGGAACGACAGGGCCAACAGGACCGCAACAAGTGGGTCCAACAGGGGCTACTGGTATCACTGGTGCAAGATTTGATTCGTTTCAACAGACGGCTGCTGGTATAACTTTCAATTCTATTATTGCTGGAGTAACGTTTGAATCTTCAATCACAGCAATTACGGGTGGTGTTAACGGAGACAAAATTTTAGGAAATACCGGAACAATAGTTGTTCAAGATTTAGCGGTTCAAAATTTTGGTAACGGTTTTACATTAGGTTCTGGTGCTGGAACAAATACGATAGATGTTCGGACAATAGGCATTGGCGGTTCTGGACTTTTAAACATTGGAGATCAAGGTGATGAAATAGTCATAAACTATGACATTTCTGGAACAGGATATCTTAATGTTGATGCGACAGTTGGGCAACTTGTCAGAGCCGACAACTCTGGTTTGTTCAAGGGTGTTACTGGTCCATTTGCCTCTGAAAAGGTTGGTCGGCACGAAATTGAAGGACTTGGAGTTTCTTCTTTCCTTGAACCAAGTATTTTGTTGGGAACGGCAGATTCAAGTTTAACTGGTGTAACTCTTGGTGGGACTGCTGGCATAAAAGCAGAATTGAATTGGGAAGATGGAAAAACATTTGTAATTCAAACAAAGGGTATGGGGTTTACCGAACCAACTCCATTAACGGTGAATATAGCAGCGCCACCTTCCTCAAAATCGGCAGCATTTTTCTTGGTTGTTGAAGGAGCGACCGGAACACCTGCGGTGGTGGATCGGTTTACCACGGAGACGGGTTCAAGTGTAAGATTTCCATTTATTAGAAAACCGTGTTTTAGTGGAACGAGAGATGTATTTACATTTATTTCGTATGGAAACACTTGGTACGGTAATCTAGTTTATTGGAATGACGATGGATCGAGTTTAAAATCATACGATGAAACACACGCATGTAATGAAACCCCCGGCGTTATTACACCATTTACAGGTGTGGAGGGTGTTTGTTGTCTTGGAGATGGTAATCCAGTATTTACCACTTACGAAAACTGTCCCGGCTTCTTTGTTCCAGATTATATTTCAGAGTTTTATGGTTTCACGGGACTTGCTCGACTTCAAGTATGTGGAACGGTCAATGGGCCAATAAATTCAGATGCGGTCGGACCATGTTGTATTTACGAGGGTGGCCTTGATCCAAACTCACTGGATGGTTTAATTGATCGTTATGTGAATGGTGATGAAGAAATTGATGACGCACTAATTAATCCTGATGATGTTTTATCATGTGTTGATAATTTATCCCCAGATGAGTGTCTTGCAATTGGATTCCAAGATAATCAAACTTATTCTACATTTACTTCGTTCGATGATTTTTTCCCATCAGATCCAGATGTTCCAGAAGATGCAACTGGTTGTGAAAGAGTAGACTGCATAAACTCTGTTTTTGACGTTGGTGCATGCTGCGATGGTCATGGAAACTGCACAGAGTTGAATCAATATGTTTGTGAGCAAACTGGAGGGTTCTTCCGAGGAAAGGGAATCAAATGCTTTGACACTCTTTGTAGTGGTGGAACTGGTGCATGTTGCACATTTGGTAACTGTGAAGGTGGAGTGACTGGTGACGATTGCATAAATCGTGGATCAAAATATGCTGGACTTGGATCAGTTTGTGCGACAACCACCTGTCCAACTCTCACAGATTCACAATTACTTGATGATTTCTTTCGACATCCACAAATTCAACCAAGATTCCAAGAGGGAGCAGAGTATGGTGGAGGAATGGTCACGGGGTTATTTAGTCCGATAGGATCACTTGTTTTGGGTAATGCAGGATTTTCAGTTTCTGCACAAGACATCCAGTCCGATGTTTATGGAATAACTGGACTTGAATCAAGGTTTTCTGGTAGACCATCAAATTTCACTTTCGGTGTGAGTGGAGAAGGTTTCACATTTTCCACAGATCCAACACCCCTTGTTGGACCAGAGGGAAGATCAATTGCCACCGGCAATGAGGGAAGAGATGAGGTTCAAACAAATCGTTGGGGGAGAATGGTTTATGATACAAATGATGATGATATAATTTATGTTATTGGTGATGTCCCCGGTGTGAGTAATAGGCATAGTATCAACGATGGGAATAATAAATTAGATGAATCATATTTCGTGGGTGGGTATTATTGGTACATACCAGGCTATGGTCATTACAATCAATTTTTCCCAAACTGGCCGTTATTAAAAAATAAATCAGATGAACAACCATTAACATTAGATGATCTTTACCTTCACTTTACACGATATGAAATGCGACCCATAACTTGGCCCTCTTCATTGTTAACTCTCGATAATGAGTCTGTGACATCGAGTTTTTATCGAACAACTTATGATTACCACGGTTATGGATTTGATGACAGAGTGGGTAAATTTTATTTTTCGAGTCAAGTGGGTGCCGCAGGCGATGGTGACGTTACGGAGGATTCTTGGTTTATTATTGTATCTCTTAACGATGCAATATTAGATGACGGAACAGATCAATTTAAATGGGGTCTCACTGGATCTAATTTTGGGCCGATAACGGATATCAATACACCATTAGGTGCTAACGATAACATAAATCAACAAAATTACATGGATTTGGATTTATTAGAATACCAGAATCTAGATGGACCAGCAGCAAACGTTCCTAATATTCACAAATTTGAGGGTAATGGTTGGGTTAGAGGAATTTTTAGAACAAAAGAAGGACACTGGAGAAGAACAGAAACAGAAAATGCTTGGTGGAATTCAGGGTGGCCTAGTTTAGCCGATAAAGGATTTGCTACTCGACCCAGCACCGGGCTGGATGATCCAAATAACTCGGATTATATTGATCCAAACATTCAGGATAATGCGTTAAGTGATCTCAGTAGAATAGCCCATAAACCGTGGAGGGATGCAGGATTTCGTCCTCTTCCGGGGACCTTGTCTCACCCCGCCAGACATACAACCTTTCCGACGAGCAATGATACATCTGTTAAGTATGATGTAAATGAAAATGTAATCGGGACCGATTTTGGTGGCACATACTTTCCACGTTCGAGGGAAACTTTTTATAATCGTGAAAATGAATTCTTAAAAGTTCCCAATATATTATCCATGTCATCGGCAACTTACTATGAAATAGCAAGAAATCGTGTAAGAAGACCAGCAGGCATTGGAGGTTTTCCAGAGTATCCTACTGCTATTGAAAAAATATTTTCTAAGTATGTTACGGACATACACGACGTTCACGAAAGATTGTGGAATCTCCCACTTGAGACAGAGGAAGGCCCGGGACCGTCTTCCAGCAATGCTATAACGGGCAGAAATAGAATGCACTTTGGACCAGACATGAATGGTCTTTATCATAGAAACTGGGGTCTTTATAACACAATCCGAATGGCACATGCCCTCAACCACGGATACTATTCATGTAGCCCTGCTTCTGGTGATGCAAATTGCAATGGAACTTATGACTATATTACACCAGATGGTTTTAATTATGCCTATTGTTCTACCTTGAGAAATGGTTTCTCATGTGGTTGTGAAAACACAGATGTTACCGTCACTTCAAATGGGACTATTGTTGGTTGCGACAATTCAACGGATAGATTTGCATTTGGAATAGCAACACAAATTGCCTCGAACATGGGTTATGATTTAAACACACCACTTCCAGCGTATGATATTAATGACCTCCATTATTTGCTCAGTGAGGATGCATATGAAAATTATTCTCGGAGAGAGATTTTTGATTATACAGCGTTCTCAGCAACCACTTTTACTTTTGGCTCTCCATTAGATCCGTCTAATCGAGATAAAAATGGTCCACACGCTATGGCACCTGTTTTATCTCACATTTATCCAGAGTCCATATATTACAGCAACATAACAGGTCAACCAGCGGGTTATGAGAATGATGTGCATATTCCAAAAGGATTTTATGATGAAAGATCCACATTCACATACTCAAGATCATTCACAGGTCCATACATCGACTCTCCAGACGATTTTTATAATTCTCCGACATATCATGGAGAATATTGGTTTGGTAAAATTCAATCAATTGATAGCGTCTCTGATGAACCTGATGCAAGACTCTCCTCTATTCATGCGATAAGAACAAAGTTTGATGATCGTTTAACCAGTCCAGACAGACAAACGGGTGAAGCACAACCTTGTCCTAATGAGTATTGTAGTCCAGAGACAAACTTATTTTATCCAAACCCACCATTCATGTCGCAGTGGTATCTTCCAAGTCCAGATGAAATGGCATTTATCGCAAGAAAGGTTGCAACTGAAGGGTTGAATGAAAAACTTGCAGAGATTGGAGCAGATCCAATTCGTGGTGAATATTGGACTTCGATGGGTGCATTTGACTTTTCTGATAAAATAATTAAGCCAGGTGATTGGAGAACTTTCCTTGAACAAAAATTTAATGAATATGCAGATGATCTTTTGGATCCTGTCACCGGACTTATAAATGGGTTTGATGATTTCCTTTTTGAAGAGGCATTAAATCAAGGTATTAATGATTTAACGTACGCTGAAAATTCAGAAGATGCACCATCTATCGGCAACATTACACTGCCGGGTGGGTATGTAGTGCCGGGAGAAAATTTTGATTATGGTCCAGAAAACGGTATAGGAGACGCAGAGGGACAAAACTGGTTAACATACCATGAAAGAATGGCAGTTTGGAGAAAAATTTTCACCAATGCACCATCACTCGGCCCTAGTGGTGATCTTGAACGATACAAGAGATTAGTCCGAATGTCTCAAGAAATTGCAAAGAAAGCGGTTGAAGGTGAAATTGAGCACCTTAAAAACCCTGAAGGTCTTTTGTTTATGGGAACAACGGGTGCAACATTTGATGGTCAAGGTGGAGGTGGAACCTTCGCAGCGACTGGAGGATCAACTGGACTCGCTCCATACGTTGGCACAAAAGTTCCTAGATCAGATAGTAGAATTCGACCCGGAAGTGGTGATGAAATCGTCGGACACATGACAAAAGCATGGACAATGACATTCCCAGACGCTGTAAATAACGAAAATCCCGTATCTGGATTCTCTACTAGAAAGCGTTCAAAGGCAGAGGATACCGCAAAAGTTAGACCAATTCGACTTGTTCGAGCAGATGCACGTTATCCAAAAGTTTCTAGTAATGGATTTATCGACAGGCACGCAAGACTCTGGTATATTCCATACGTTTTTAATAGTAATGAACCCGGAGCAAATCCAGAAATTAATAAAAATCACTTCGTACATCCCCTTCCCGGTGGATTAACTGGTGAAAGAAATATTTTTGATCCCGGTTTTGTTCATAGAGATTATCGACGACTTCCTTTAGATAGAGTAGGAGGTTTGCCATCAGCCGATCCTGCCAATGGCGCAACGATCCCCGGTGGGGCAAGATTAAATGATCCAAATCAAGTTTATGGCAATGAAACAATTGGTTGTTGCGAAACTTTTGCCGGATACACTTTCCAAACAGAAAGATATAAGTGTTTGAACTATTACATCGGTGATTTTAAGGGTGAAGGAACTCGTTGTAGATACGTTGAGGCGCCGGGATCAGATGATGAACTTCTACCCGAAAATGCAGAGAAGTATTATGAAGAGTATTTAAGACCGGGTGGTGGAGCACAAAGAAGAGAACAAACTAGACAAAGTTCTCGGAGGATGGGAGCATCGAATATAAATATGGGTGGATCTTCATCACAAGGATCTGGATCCTCTAGTTCTTCATCTAGTCCCCCATCTTCTGGTTCTTACGGTTATTGAGGTAGTATATGTCACCAATTGTCTATGGAAGTAGTGCGATTTCCTCCGTCGCAGCGGCAGGGCCTCAAGGTGTAACAGGAAATACAGGAAGCACGGGAAACACCGGCACTACCGGTCCACAAGGACCAACGGGACCGGCTGGTTTTTCTGGTGATAGATTAGTTGGAATAACGTACACAGACGAATCAATCACTTTTGTTTTTCAAGATTTAAATAAAGAAATTCAAGGTTTGACTGGTTTCCGGTATGGAACTTTAGAGGTTACGGGGCCTGTCGGTGATGCAACGCAAGTTCCAAGCATTGCAATAAACAGTATTGGAGAACGACAGAGTATTGTTTCTGGTTCTGTTGGATTAACAGGTATATTTAAGACGTTGGTTGTAAGTGGTGCCGCATCAATAACAGGAGATACCGATTCAACAAACACCATAAACATTTATGGAACGGAAGCGGCATCTTTTATTGGTGTTACGGGACAAATCTTATTCATTCCACCAAACTCAGGTGGCTCGGCACAGGGTTTAGATTTTTCTGAATACACTCAAACTGGACTAAGCGGTTCCTCTGATATTTTAAAAGTTAACGTCAGCACGTTACTACAACACTTAGAAAATAACTCTAACTTATCAAACCCAGTATTAACTAACATAGGTTTTCATTACCCCGAAAATTCCTCTGGATTAACTGCAAGTAAAACACACTTATCCTTTTACGATATAACATCTAAGATTCTTCCCACGCTTAATGCTGGTGCAAGTGCGGATTCATCCATTGAATACGTTAACTTTTTACCATACGACAATCTTTCTGCTTCGACTGACACTTACGCAGACACAGCGAGATTTGGATCTTGTTGTTTTTGCACTGTTCCCGAAGCCGGGTTATTTACAAGTCAATGTAATGATTATGTTTCAGAAACATATTGTAATGAAATCGGAGGTTTGTTTAGTTTAACTCAATGTTCTGAAAGAATTGCTGATTCCGATTGTTCTGCCGGTGGCGTTTGTTGCACTAACAATTCAAAATCAATAACAACAAAAACAATTTGTGATCAGTATAGTGGAACATTCTTCCCAGGTCAACAAGATAACATTGATGACATAGTTTGCCCAGATCCATGTGAGATAGGTGCATGTTGTGTGAATGGTGTTTGTTATGAATTCAGTCCCATAGAATGTAGTCTTGCGGGAGGTAATTTTTTCCCCGGTGAAACTTGTGCGGAGTTTAATTGTTGCTTAGAAGATTTATATCGAGGTGCTTGCTGTCTCTATAACACAAGTTCAAACGGCTTTGGTGGTGCAGAGTGTTCACCAAACGAAACACCAGTTTCTTGTAATGAAAAGGGTGGAATATTCCAAGGAAACGGGACAATATGTGAAGAAACTGATTGCTGTTCTCAAAGCGAACCACCCGATCTCGGTTGTAAGTGTTGTGAATTTACCGTTAACGGAAACCTAGAAAAATATTCTGTTCCATTTAACACAGATTGTGCCCTTCTTGGTTCTAGGTTGACTGATGAGTTTTTGGTTAGTTTTGTTTTTACTGGTTCAGAAACAAATGGGGATTGTCGATATTATGGATCAGATGGCACGACAGAACTCTCTTGTCCACCCATTGATTACAATGTTTTAAATTTCTTCTCAGAATATTTTTCTAATTATAGATGCAGGCAATTTGGTTGTACGTCACCATCTGCGGCAAACTTCTGTCCAATTGCCACAAACAATAATTTCACATGTAACTACATTAATCCAGAGCAGGTAGAAGAGTGTGTTAAGTATTCAGCCAGTTGGAGAAATCGCCCTTTTGAAGCATGTAACTGTAATACTTACGGCGCTGGTTCTTGTGGAAGAAGATGTGATTATCGTCCTAAGCCTTTCTTTCAAACCGAATGTTGTCCGGCTGGTTCTTTATCATCAGGTGATTGTCCAGACGATTGCTGGCGTGTAAGAAAAGACATACCGGGCTGTGTTGCTTTCACTTCTGCAAGATGGAGTGAGTGTCATCCTTGTGGTTCATCTCAAGGTCCAAACCAAACTGCGGCTGAAATTTGCGGGGTTGGGGGATTAAAACCCTCATGGTATGGAGATGATTATCCATGGCCGAACTGCACAAATCAAGAGCCGGAAGCGGTATATGGTCCAAACGGTTATCCGATTGTTAGAGTATTTTCACAAAGTAATACTTCTTTTTGTCCTGAACAAATAGAAACAACAGGATGTGTCACGGAACAAGATGATAATTACGAGCAAGTTGAGGGCGTGAACTACTTCCCAAATGGGGATGATACGAATGGTCCTTTTGGTAATCTTGGTATTACATATTACTGGCATGTTGCAGGATCACCGGAGTGTCTTTGTGGTGTATTAGATGAACATTTTGTTACAGAATCTGCGTGTGATGCATGTTTGCAGTTTGTTCTTGATAACATGGAACAAGTTTGTGCGGGAGGCGCCGGTGAAGGTTGTGGTGAATCGTGTAACAAAGAGGATACATGGACTATTATCAGTTCCGGATGCTCTTTCGGTGATGGTGCTCGGACCAGTGGAGAAGGAATACCATACGGGGAGGGATATAAAGAATTTAATGAGTACCTTTCTCCAGTGCAAGAAAAGTCTCAATGTCAGTTAAATGTAAATGCAACAAGTTACCTTGATGTTGGATCAAACTACTCTGGTGGCATTCTTCTTGGTGTAATAGGGGAACCAAATGATTACGGAAGTCTTTTTGCAAAAGGACAAAATCCATATTGTTTAATTCACGGATACTCTAACGGATGTGAATTCTGTTCTCTCGACGATAAAAATAAAGCAATAACGTTCTTTATTAACTCTGGTTTTAATTATGTTGGTGAAAACAATGGACCATGTGCGTGTGATAATGTAATGCCATACAAGTATGTGCCAAGTAATTATGATAACTCAAGAGCAGGATTCTTGCCTCCAGATTTCTCGAAATCAAAACCCGATATTCCACACACACCATATTTGTATAATTTGTATGAACTTCCTATAAAAAGACAATTTGCAAATAAAGACTCGTATGACACTGTTTCAAAATACTATGAAACAACAGCCAAAAAAATACAAGTTTTACAAAAAGATTCAAACGGTGAGTTCAGAGGAGCACAGGAAAATATCTTTGCAAGAAAATGGACTCTTGTTGTTGCACCAGAAGATTTACAGTTTAACAGATCCTCATTTGATGTTGTGAATAAAAAACTTTCTTGGGGAATGAGACAATCTGCTTACACCAGAGAATCCGATGACATCGTTGAAGATGGTATTTTCATGGGAACACCTTTTCTCGATGGTTTACTTGGAACACGAATGTTTGATAAAACAAGTTACATTTGGAATCCGTGGTTTATTGAAAACGAAGAGGGTATCGACGAAGATGCTTACGATAGATGGGTTCATGGTAAACTCAACTTGTGGGACACTGACGTTGATATCGAAAGACTTAAATTGGATGAAACTTACTTCAAACAAGAATTTGAAAAGATTTGGGAAAAAGACAATCAACAAAACTCTGCAATGAGACTTGTTTCTGAATGGAACGCCGAAAACAAATTTGGTTACAATGACTGGTACATCCCTAGTATCATTGAACTCATGTATATTTACGGTAATTTAAATGCGATCAACGCTGGTTTATTACAAAGTGGTTTCCAGCCTATAGTTGAAGATAATTATTGGTCATCGACAACTGGTTCCAAATCGGTTGCGAAAAATTCAAGACGTTGTGTTGCAAATCAGTTCATGCCAACGGACTATAAAGATAACACACTCGAAGATACAAACACAGATTTAGCACCACACGCACACCGAGCATTTGTTCAAAACTTTAGGACTGGTTTAATTACAAGTGAGTTTAGAGCAGACACTGTTGCAAGTGTAAGGCCTGTGAGAAGAGTCCCCTTGTTTGCCACCAGCGAAAACAGAGAACTGAAAGGTCATCTTGCAAGATTTAGTGAGGGTAATAATGGGGATTGTTATGATTGTCTTACCTGTTCTACCTAAATATAAAAAATGAAAGGTAGTTAATGGCATTTATTTACGGAAGCAGTGCGATCCCCGTTGTCGGGAAAACAGGGCCGACAGGTCCCACCGGTCCTACCGGTCCTACTGGTAATACCGGTCCAACTGGGCCCACTGGTCCAACTGGTCCTTTGGGAATCGAAGGTGATATCATTACGAATATTGCCCAAGTTTTCCCCGGCGGTTCATTTGATGTTCCTTTTAGTCAGTTTGTTTTAGATGTTCAAGGAACTCGTGCAGGGGAGTCCGTTTCTTTCGGTGATATTACGGGAGTAAAGCCGTTCATTAAAGGTCCGGCTGGATTTAGTGACTCACTTGGAGTTGAAAATTTAGGTTCTGGTGTGACATTTGCCTTTGGTGTTTCTGGAACCACCTTTAATTTTAGAACAATAACTGCAAGTGGCTCTCTGACGGCTGCGATGGAAAACAACGCAGTTATTATTTCATCTACACTTGTCAACGATGAGACAAACACCGATGCAATCCGAAACAATAGCCTGCTTTATACCAAAAAAAGAAATGAAATTTCAAGCACACTCATAGATGTTTCAACGGATTCAACAGATCCATCCTATCTCGATTTTAAAGCGGGAACAGGAACGGCTGGGCTTAATTCAACAGTTGAGTTAAAAACTGCGATAATTGCACCAGATGATGAGGTGGTGGGATCGTTTACTCTTGACTTGTCCCTCTCTGATGTTTTTTCGCTAGAAACTCCCTTTAACATTACCTCTATAGTTGGAGACTATCCATTAGGATACTCCATTACTAAAATCTTGTATGTCAAAGGTGGAGAGGTAAATGGATTCCCATCTAATGTTTTCTTTGAGCCGGGCGAAAACTATTTTTCATGTGGAACGGATGCCCTTGCACTCACAACGGTAGATGGTGGTGAAAACTGGCACGCTGTCTTCACAGCGAGAGGTTACGATACAAATGGATGTGACGGACCCGGAACAATCCCCGGTTCCTGTTGTTACTTTCAATCAAATGACGGAACAATTATTCCCCCAGGCCAAGTTTCAGAATCTGATTTACAGAATGGAAACTTTGTTTGTGCGGATTACCAAACAAAATCACAATGTGATGCCATAAACGGAGACTTTAATGTTCTTCGTCCATGTTCTGCGGGATGTGATCGCTCTATCGGTGTGTGTTGTTCTGAAGGTAGGGCTCTCAACACAGGTGATCAACAATCATGTGATGCAGTTAATGGTGATTATTTCCCAATCACTCGTGTTGAAAATAACGTTGCATACAACACACTTGGTCAATCAATTGAATTTGATCCAGAGGGCCCAAACTATGGTGAACCAATCGAAACAGGTCGTTTCTGCTTTGATCGTTGTGACATCACATTACCATGTTGTGTAAATGGTGTTTGTATTGGAGACGAATTTACCAGAATTCAATGTGAATTTTTGTTTGGGGGAATTTCCCAACCACCTTCAATAGAAGCAACAGCAGGTGAAGGTGATCAGACGACGGAAGATGATCGAGTCATTCTAACATGTAGTGGTGATGACATAGATCAATTCGGTGAAAGTTGCTGTGAAGAAGTTCCTCGCTATGGTGCTTGCTGTATTCCATACATTGATCCAGATGGTGACGGAATCTATGAACCACCACCCGGCTTTGATTTCCCAGATTATGAACAAGAGGGTCCTCCATTCGATGAGTGTGATGGAATTTACATAACGAGACAAACATTCACCACGACTTATAGTCAAAATTATGAGGGACAGATTGTTGTACTAACGGATTTAAGTTTTGATGGATTTGGCCCAGATGGTATAGGTGGGAGCAATAGCCAATGTGTTGGTGGTAGTTCAAGTTCCGAGCGACAACAGTACGCTCGGAGTAGAGTAAACCAACGTATTCAAGCAGCAAAAGAAGAGTTTGGTGATCGGTATGCAGGAGAGGTTCTGTCGGTATCTTCGGCTTCGACTGAACCCATAGGATATGTTTACAGAAACACTCCCGATGGTGAAACCTTATATTGGGTAATTTTTGGTGTTGGGTTTGTCGGTAAATCTTATATCAATCAATCATTCGGAAGTCTCAATAACCCACAGGCTTTTCTAGCAGATGAATTTTACAAAGATGCAAATCCGCTTGTAAAATATCCATACAGATACCGAAAGCCGGATGGTGAAATTGTTGATATAGGTTTGATTTGGGTCAATGGTGCTAATGAAACGCTTGAGTTCCCATTCTCTTGGTCGTTTGACTGCCCACAATGCACCGGCTGTCCTTGGGCTGAACCCGCTTACGATCCAGTCGAATGTGCTGGATTAGGTCCAGCCCCCGGCGTACCCGGTATTTGCATTGACACAAACCCCGTCACAGGCAACCCAATCTCTCACTTTGAATGTAGAGAGTTTGGTGGTATTTTCCAAGGACCAGACACAACGTGTGAAGAAACAAACTGCTGTTTCGAGTCACCAACAAACTCATGCTGTATTATTCGTGAGGGTGTCATTACTGAAGATGGTGTTGATCACTACATCACATACCCATATGAGTGTGTTTCGGTTGAGGGAGAAGAGCAATGTCCTCGATGTGTTGGTGATTTTGCTTTTGATTTTCAGGGGTGTGATGACAGAGAATGTTATCCATACTCGGCTCCAGAGGATCAGTTAACACTTGCAGATTTTTACGAGGCTAATTCCACCAACAATAGTTTTGGTAGATGTTGTCACGGACCTGGTCTGTCTCAGTGTGCTTACTCCACTGAAAGATGGTGCAGTTGCATAGCGGAACCTGATCCAGTTCTGGGAACAGACTGGAATTCAGATGTTGGTGATAATCCCTGTGTAACTGATCCATGTGACGTTATCCTGTGTAACATACCGGGAGCATGTAATTTTGGAGAGGAAGGTCCGTGTGTTTTCTGTCCACCCGACGGCACTTCAATTGACGTTGAATCACCACCAGAGTGTGGAGATCAGTGTGTAACTTGCAACAATGAGAACGCTGAAAACTACAACCAATATGGTAATTGTAGATTCAAAGGTGCATGTTGTGGTTCGTGCCCAGAACCACTCGAATGCCAGTATTTTAACTGCTCGACTCTTGAAGCGACCGAAGGAGCATACATTCCCGCAGTTAATCAAATAATGCCGATTGGTGGTGGTGAAGATTTTATCATCAACACTTGGTGTGCTTCCCTTGGGGAGTGTGGTGACGGTGGAAACTTCCAAGGTTTTGGAACGGATTGCATAACCACCAATTGTGGAACTTGTGAGGGAAAACAAGGTTGCACAGATGATACTGCATGTAATTATGATTCAAGTGCAGAGTTCGACGATGGTTCTTGTCTGTATTGCACTGATAATGATGGTGCCGGTTGTCCTGACGGCAGTTGCGGTGAAATTTGTTGTCGTCAGGCTAATGGTGAAAACTGTCCCGGCTATGATCCAAGGTGCGATCAACCACAGTTTATATCAAGTTCATTGACTGAAGATCAAGGTGGACCTTGTCCAGAAGTTCGTGGTTGCAGGAATACCGCTTCACCGAACTATGAACCCTGTGCCACCGAAAGTGATGGTTCGTGTGAAATTTCAGGATGTATGGATCTCGATGCGATTAATTACGATCCATCGGCAACGATTCAAAATGAGTGTGCTTGTCAGTATAAAGCAATCCATTGTGGTGGTTGTAGCAATTTCCCCATCCAAGATCCAAGAAGGCCTTGGTATGCTCTATTAACCGGAGACATTCCTGCAAAAATAACGGATATTTATAATAGTGCTGATGCTTCTTATCAAATTCCTGTTACCATTCCCCAAATAACCCTTGATACTCTGGATACAATTTATGAATTTGATGATCAAGGTAATCCGATATATTATTACCAAGAAGATGATCCGCTTTTACCAAGAAGAAAAATTTCAGAAACAATTACCGAAGATTATGGGGGAGGTGCCCCAGGCACGACCGGTGAATTCTGTGGGTTGTGGGCAAAATATTCTGCGGTGACTGATACTGGAGATGCTCGAACATTCAGAGGATGGGTAAGAAATGCAGCCTCTGGTCAAATATATGATGAAAATGAGATTGCAAACAGATGTGGATGTGAAGATGTTGTCAACAACACGGGTAGATGTTGCATCTCTTGTAACTCTCCAGACACCGATGTAAAACAAAGTTGCACTACACTAGGTGTTGGTGGAGCAACTGGTATTCTTGACTTTAATGGTTCATCAGTCAGCGTGGATTGCGACAATGAGGATGATTGTCAAAGCATATGTACCGAAATTGCATCTAAGTTTGGAGTTGGACCCACTCAAAATTTTGAATGGGGTGCTGATTGTAATGACGGTGTTTGCCCCGTGGAAACTTGTCCCGGAGTCGGCACAGTTGATGTTTGTTGTATTTGTTCTTGTCCCAATCCAACACCGGGTCAACCTTATGGAGACGATGTTAAGCAAACCATAACTGTTCCCGGAACTTTTGACCAAGACCAAATTATTGAGGCATGTCAAAAAGTATGTCCATACGGAGTCGATGCTCCGAGTGGTGGGTATGTGTATGATGTGAGTTGTACCAACGTTCCTTTAGGGAACTGCACACCACCCGGCAGTTTCCTTGGATTGATTGGAAGAAAAGTTCGAGTGGTAAATCCAACAGGAACAAGCCAAGCACAAATTCCTGAGCCACAATCACCGGAGCGAGACAACAAACTTCCTCTGAACTATGGTAGAGGCACAAGTTCTTTCAACTTGGTCCGTCCTCCAAACGTTGCACAAGAAGCACGAGTGAGAAGCGATTACTTTACAACTAAATATAGTAACGCTAACTCCTATGAAATTAACTATGGTTTCTATCATGCAAGGAAACTCGTTAACGGAGAATGTGTGACAATGATGTGTCCAACACTCGATGGAACAGACAACTATTGCAGGGCTTTGGAGGACTGTGAGTAATGTCACAAAATCACGGTAGAATTAAAACAATTGTTGATTACAGTGATTATTTAAATGCAACTGGATATTGTTGTGAAATTACAGGTGAGCGAACAGTCAAAACAATGACTTCTTGTTTTGCATCTAGCGGATATTTTATTCCGCTTGAAGCGGGTGAGGAAGTCGAGTGTCCCGATTTGGGTCCGGTCGGTTGTTGTTGTGCATGTAAATACACGACAAAAAACACTGGGACAGAAGAGGATTGGTTAAATTTAGAAAGCGGTGGAAGTCGAGGTATTTTTGGTAAATCAAACGGACTAAGAGAAAACACATCACAATGTGCTTGTCAAAAAGCGGGTGGCAACTGGACTCCCGGTGATTGTCCAACAGATGAAACTGAAATTTTGTTAATGTGTCAAAATCAAGAATTGGATGCTCTTCGTCCAGACGTTAGAATTCCATATGCTTGTTGTCACTGTGAACTTGATGAAAATAATGAATATATTCGAGTTTGTGCGAATGTTTGTAACTCAAGCGAGTGTGCTAACTTAAATGTTCCCGGTCAAAATAACTGCACTTCAACATTAATTGCAGACGGGGTGTGTTTATATGATTCAGTTGCTGGTTATGAAATAACAAAGTACGATTGTCCTCAAGATGATCCTGGCAGTGGAGTGCCGGGTGGTAGTGAGCCAGTGTCTGCATGTTTTACATGTAGAGTAAAACATGACACATATAATACCACTCTCGAACAAGTTGTTGGATCATTCGAGGCTGATTTCTGTTCACCGACCGCTGAAGGTTGCGATGAAATTTTTGCTTTACCATATATTCAAGAAACACCATATCCGGCGCAAGATAATCTTATTGGAATAAATCCATCACTAACCGTTTTTCAACCGGGACAACAGTTACCCCCTCCTACCGCACAATCTTACATTGGTCTTATTTGTGGAGACACTTCAATGGCCGATGCCGGAGGTGGAGTTGCACTTTACGGAGAAAGATGTATTCCATCAACACCAAACGGGTGTCCAGAATATGTTTGCACATCTGGGTTTGGTTCTCCGGCTAGACAAGCAGAAAGTAGTTTGGAGGATGTGAGTGCCTGTTGTGTGGTGGGTGGTTGTATCTATGAATCACGAGATGCGTGTGAAAGATTAAACGGCTTCTTTATGGAACCAACAAACAATGAACCGATTCGTTGCTCGTCGTCTCCATGTCCACCCAAGGCAAAAGGATATAATAGTGCGTCAATATCTGCCAGTGAATTACCAGAGGTAGGTTCCGTCTTTGGTGGTGGAATTTACATGGGTATTTTCAATCCAGTCTCGTCAAAAGTTTTGACAAACTTAGATACAGGAAAAACAACAATAGAGAAGTTCGCAAATCCAAAAGGTATCGGTAAGGTATCGTCTTGGGCACTCATCATGTGCTTCACAGACTTGGGAAGTGAGTTTGATGACTTAAATATTCTTTACCGTCACACATCCGTTTCTGATATTGTGAAGGATCCAGCAACATCGACATACGATGGTAACTTAAATACCTATGGTGATGGAAAAAGAATTAAAGCACCAGAAACTAACCTACTTAATCAAATCAGACAATATAATCGGTTCTCCATGCACGATTGGTACTTACCAAGTATTCAAGAACTTGGTTTTGCAATTGCCGCTCAAGAGAACATAACTTTACCACGAAGAGAAAAACGATTCTCTAAAAACTATATTAAGATGAATTCAATGGTAAGAGAAGATGCAAGTGGTTTGTTCACATATCAATTCTTACCATATCTTTCTTCGACTAGAAAACGAATGAATTTTGCAGGTAGAGATAATATTCTGAAAAAGTATCCTGCGTCTCATCTGATCTATAATTCACTGGTTATTCCGCAGACGATAAAAGATCAAGAAATAAAAGAAAAAAATGGCTTTACATCTCTGACCGGTCTTGATACCTTGCACAAGGTTAGACTTTTTAGGAGAATACTTATTCAGTAATGGAGATATTATGAGTTGTTCAGAAAACAAAGAAAAGAAGTTCCGTGATGTTAAACCAAAAAAAGAGTCGATGCTTAAAAAGGGCATTGGTATGGTGCAAAACTATGCCTCTGCTGTGGCATCACGAGGCATCAAAAATACCAAAGCAGACAAAGTAACGAAACAACTTCGTGTCTTAAGTTGTTTTGGCAACACTCATCTTGGTGGTGAACTTCCCCCATGTCAATATCTCGAAAGAAGTCAAACCGTGGGTAAGCACTATTGTGGTGGTTGTGGTTGTGGTGACAGAAAAGCAACATGGTTGATGGCTGAGGGTGAAGAATACAGCAAACTGGATCACCCCAAACTCAGTTGTCCTCTGGGAATGCCGGGATTCTCTGATTACAAACCAAGCATGCCAGATGAGTCAGAAGATCCAATCACACGAAAATTCTACATTGAAAACATCGAATACGAGGAAGTCACTAGAATTCCAGTGACAATTGTAGAAAAACAAGAATCTGAAGAGGAGTAACCTCTCCGCTCCTTTCTTATACATAAAATGGAAAGGAGCGTGCAATGGCAGAACCATCTTCACGAGACGGATTAATTGAATATGCTCTGAGAAAACTTGGTGCTCCCGTCATTGAAATTAACGTTGATAGAGAACAGGCAGAAGATCGTCTTGACGAGGCTTTACAGTTTTTCACTGAAAGACACTTTGACGGTGTTGAAAGAGTGTATTTTTCTCATGAATTGACTTCTGATGATATCACAAATCGTTATATTTTAACTGACGAATTAGCGACACCAAAAGGTTTTCCAACTGGTGGACCAACCGGAAAAGACATTGTTTCTGTTGTCAAAGTGTTTCAATTTGGACCGTTAAAGGGAATCCAAAGTATGTTTGACGTTCGATATCAGATGGCTTTGTCTGATTACTTCGGCATCAACACCGGACTTGGTTATCAGTCTGCACTTGGTCTTGCTTCATACGATTCAGCAAAACGATACATTAGTATGATTCAAGACTTTTTCCAACCAGAAAAAGAGATTCGATTCAGTAAAGTAACGAATAGACTTTTGATTGATTCAGATTTGGATCAAAACGTTGATGTTGGTGACTATCTCATCATCGAGGCATATGCTTCACTTGATCCCGATAAATTTACAGAAATCTATAATGATCGTTTGTTGAAGAAATATGTAACGTCACTCATAAAGAAACAGTGGGGATCCAACCTTTCTAAGTTTGCGGGAGTCCAACTTCCGGGTGGTGTTCAATTGAACGGGCCTCAAATTTACGCAGAAGCAATACAGGAAATTCAAATCATCGAGCAAGAGTTCTATTCTCAATACGAACTCCCAATTGACTTCATAGTGGCATGAAAAGTTCTTACTTCAAGGATAACTCGGGTGAACAAAATCTCGTTGAGGATCTTTCGATTGAGTCGATTAAGATCAACGGACGGGACATGATTTATATTCCAAGATCACTCTTGGATAAAGACGAGTTATTTGGTGAAGACAATTCTGCTAAATTTACAAAGGGTTACGAGTTTGAAATGTATGTTCAGTCTGTAAATGGCTTTGAGGGTGACGGTGATATTCTATCTAAGTTTGGTATTCAAATTAACGATAGAATGGAATTGGTTGTGTCACGCAAAAGATTTGAACAAGAGGTTACAACTTATCAACCTACAATCACTCGTCCAAGAGAGGGTGATTTAATTTTCTTCCCGTTGAGTAAAACGATTTTTGAAATTAACTTTGTCGAACACGAAAATCCATTTTACCAACTGGGTAAACTTTACACCTATCTTTTAATCTGTGAAACATTCACCTACGGTCAAGAGGAAATCGACACTGGATTCTCTGTATTGGATGAACTTGAGGACTCTGTGCAGGGTCTTTCTGGTGACACCATAATACCAATCGAAAGAACTGGAGTTACCGCTGGTGACAACGATGTCATACAAGACTTCCAAAATGACTTGAGTATCTTTGACTTTACAGATACCGATCCATTCTCGGAGGGTAACTACTAATGTTTAGCACCTTCTATAATGAGTCTATTCGGAAACTCGTCATTGGGTTTGGTTCTCTGTTCAATAATGTAAACGTGCGTTATTTTGATTCTGAGGGGGAAGAGACACAAAAAGTTCGCATTCCATTATCTTATTCACCAAAGGAAAAATTTATCGCTCGACTGGAGCAAGGTGGATCTATTTTAGAGGATCAAGCAAAAGTTAAAGCCATTCTACCAAGACTCGGTTTTGATATAACAGGAATCAATTACGATCCCACAAGAACAATTAATAAACTTAAAAAAATGAGGAAGGTTGATGGACTCACCACGACATCAATGTTTAATGAGGTTCCATATAATATCAGTTTTGGATTATATTCATTTACATCGTCCATTGACGAAAACCTTCAAGTAATTGAGCAGATTCTTCCGTTCTTTTCTCCTGAGTTTGTTGTTTCGATAAACATGAATTCTGTTCATCAGAAAGTGGATATTCCAATCACTCTCTCGAACATAAACATTCAAGAGGAATATGAAGGTAACTTCTTTAATCGAAGATTCATTTCAACCACATTTGAATTTTTAGCGAAGAGTTATGTTTACGGACCAATATCAACCGGAACGGGTGGGATTATCACAGCGATCACCGGAGACTTTTACGGGAGTCTTGATGATACGTTTAATGATGAAAGTGCCGTTGTTGCATCGTTTGGTGTCACTGGAGATGCAGTCACAGGACTATCAGGACCCGTTTACTATCCTGCTCAGGGTAGAACTCATTAACATGGAGACATTATGGATTCTAAAGATAAGTTATCAGAAGCACTTGAAACAACCTACAAGGCAGAAGTTAACGATATAAAAAAAGAAGTCAAGGAAATTCAACTGGGTGCAGACAAAGCAGATGTTGATTTTAATTTGTCTCGAAAAAATCTGAAGGAACTCATTGATCGTGGCAGCGAAGCCATTGACGGTATTCTGAAGATTGCATCTGAGGGAGATCACCCCAGAGCATACGAGGTTGCTGCCACTCTTATCAAGACGGTTTCTGAAGTGAACACCGATCTTATGGATTTACATAAGAAGATGGCAGACATGGACAAAACTGAAGTGAATGTGAACAACACAACAAACAATGCCATCTATGTTGGCTCGACGCTCGAACTTCAGGACTTGATTAACAATGATCGAAGTTCCCGAGCGAAAGCAAGACAGGATGTTTTGGATGTGACGGAGGATTTAGATGAGTGATAAACAAAAAGGATATCTTGGTAATCCGAACCTGAAAGAAACTGGTTTGGAGATGTCCTTCACCAAAGCACAAATTAAAGAATACATGAAGTGTGCTGGGGATCCGATTTATTTTACAAAGAAATATATTAAGGTTGTCTCGTTGGACAAGGGTTTGATTCCCTTTGATCTTTACGATTATCAAAAAGAAATCGTTGACACGATTCACAATAATCGTTTCGTGATATGTAAACTCCCTCGACAGTCCGGTAAGTCCACCACGGTTGTGGCTTACATCTTACACTACATTCTTTTTAATCAAGACATGACGGTTGGTATTCTCGCTAACAAACAAAGCACAGCAAGAGAACTTTTACACCGACTCAAACTGGCATATGAGTATCTTCCGATCTGGTTACAGCAAGGTATTGTAGAATGGAACAAAGGTTCCATTCAGTTGGAGAACGGTTCTCGGATTATCGCATCGTCAACATCATCGAGTGCGATTCGGGGTGGTTCGTTTAATATGATTTTCCTTGACGAATTTGCTCACGTTCCTCACGGTATCGCTGATGAGTTCTTCAGTTCTGTATACCCTACAATCTCTTCTGGACAGTCCACGAAAGTCCTGATGGTTTCCACTCCGAACGGTTTGAACATGTTCTACCACTACTGGAAGGGTGCTACAAAGAAAGCAGGAGAGATCGGCAAGAACGAGTATGTTCCCATCGAAGTTCATTGGTCGCAAGTTCCAATGTATCCCGGTGGTCCACTCCGAGATGAGAAATGGAGAGACGAAACAATTGCAAATACCAGTGAAATTCAATTTCAAACAGAATTTGAATGTGACTTTGTTGGTTCTGCAAACACCCTGATATCCTCGTCTAAACTTCACGCTTTGTCTTGGGTGAATCCAGTTGAACGAAATAAGGATGGATTGGACATTTATGAAGAACCAAAAGCAAAACACAAATATGTTTGTATTGTTGATACTGCACGAGGACAGGGAAAAGATTACAGTGCGTTTACCATAACAGATATTACCGAGACTCCATACAAGGTGGTTGCAAAATATCGAAACAATATTATTTCACCAATGGTTTATCCGACTGTGATCAAAGCGGTTGCCGAAAAATACAACATGGCTCAAACGCTTATTGAAATCAACGATATCGGTGGTCAGGTTGCAGACGTTCTTCATCGTGACTTGGAATATGAAAACATTCTTATGTGTGCTTTCCGAGGTAGAGCGGGACAAACAATCTCTGGTGGATTCGGTGGAGCAAACACTCACATGGGTGTGCGGACAACGAGTGCGGTTAAAAAACTTGGATGCTCTGTTCTCAAAAGTTTAATTGAACAAGATAAAATGATTGTCGAAGATTTGGAGATTGTGAATGAACTCATCACATTCGTGGCAAAAGGACAGTCATACGAAGCAGATGAAGGACACAACGATGACTTGGTGATGACACTTGTTCTCTTTGCTTGGTTGACTCGTCAAGATTACTTCAAAGACTTAACGAACACGGATGTTCGTATAGATATATTCGATGATGAAATAAAAAGATTAGAAGCGGAGGTAATGCCTTTTGGTTATGTTTCCCACATAGAGGATGACACAAGCGGTGTATGGGACGGGGAAGATAGGTGGTTTCCCTAAAAGTTCAAAAATGATAAATAGTCAGAACACCATAATTAACATCGGAGGATCAAAATGGCAGAATTTTTAACAATCAACTCAGGCAGAGCAAGAGTCGTCATTAACGTTGATGACCAAAGTTTTGTTAATTTAATCACTGAGGCATCAAATACACACCTTTCTGCGTATATTCCAACCAACAATGAAATCGTTACTTTGTTGGGAAATACGGCAGAAAGAGATCAAGGATTCCTTGAAGTTCCAAACTTAGATAACTGGCACAAACGTCTCAGAGACACAACTTTTGGTGTTTCAGGATCAGTTGGTTTAACATACGCAAACCCAGAGGATCACCAAAGTTCTGGTGATGGTAATCAAGGTATTTCAGCCGACTGGTACTCGGTCCAAAACTACCTTCTTTATGGTGGTGCTGCGGTGGTTGGAGCAACTGCCTCTAACTTCTCTGGAGCCCTCCTCGATTCTGTTTTCTGCACAGACATTGAAAAGGCTGTCACTACTGATGGTATTCCCTCAGAACGAGGTGGTGACTGTGTTGCAATCACTCCTGCTGGTGGATCTGGTTCGGATTTCTTGGTCGAAAGAGCCGGGAATGATGGTGGAACTGATTCTACCTTTGCGGAAAACAAAATTCAGGTTTATGGATATAAAACACACCTTGGACACGCAAGAAATACTGCTGATAGCACTTCGTTCGTCACAACATCATGTGCTGCCGATGTTGCCGGATGTCTTGCAAGAACAGACTCACGTTTCGCACCGTTCTTCTCTCCTGCTGGATTCACCCGTGGTCGAATTCTTGATGTTATCAAACTCAAGAACAGCCCAACCGAGTCACAACAAGACACATTGTTTAACAATCACATCAACCCTGTCGTGACTTTCATTGGTGAAGGAACATTCCTCTTTGGTGATAAAACATCGAAGAGTTCAACCTCCACCTTAAGTAGAATTAACGTCTCACGATTGTTTATTCTTCTGAAGAGAGACGTTGGTAGAATCGCTAGATCGCTTCTCTTTGAACAAAACGACAACGAAACAAGACAAACTTTTGTGAACCGTGCGTCTAGAATTCTTGACGGAATTCGTGCGGACAGAGGTATCTTTGACTTCAGAGTTGTTTGTGATTCATCGAACAACCCACCGGATAGAATTGATGCAAACATTTTCGTTGCTGATGTTTTTGTGAAACCAACAAAATCCATCAACTTCTTACAACTTACATTCACTAACAAGAACCAAGATGCCGAACTTTCTTGATCGGTTTGACGGATAAAAGGAGAAACGAAAAATGAATTTAGATAACTTCAGATCAGTATTCCGTGGGGGCACTCGTCAAAACCGATTCAGAGTCACAGGTGATCTCCGAAATGGTGATGATAATGCAAGTATGACGGATCTTGTTGGAGCAAATAGTAATTTGCTTGTCAAAGCAGCACAATTTCCAGCAGCAACTCTTGGTATTATCCCTGTGCCTTTCCGTGGTAGAATTGCAAAAGTCGTTGGTGACAGACAGTATATGGAATGGCCAATCGTTGTTTACGATACAACAGACGATGTTTACAGAAAATTCCAAGCATGGAGTGAGGAAGCAAATCGTCATAAAGAAAACAACCAAGGTAATTGGGACGACACAAAAAATGTTCTTACCAACTGGACAATTGAACATCTTTCTTCAAAGGGTGGTAAAATTGGAGAGGAATCAGAGTCAGACAGTGCAAAAACTCTGAAAAAGGTAACGTTAATCAATTGCTGGCCAGTTGAAATCGGTTCGATTGATCTTTCATACGATGCAATGGATACCGTGGTTGAGTTCCCAGTAACAATCGCTTATGACTACTTCCAGTTTGAAGAGATTCCTTCAAGTAGCCAAAGTACCCAGTAACGTAATTACCTTAATCCCTTTGGACATAAATAAGATGTCCGTTAATAGAAAGGATTAAGTATGGCTATTAATATTTTTGGTTTTACAATTGCCAGAGAACAACCAGAACAAGAGTCGGGTGCAAACAATGTAGTTGCACCCGATTCTTATGATGGTTCGTTTCATTTAGATTCTGGTTCAGTTTATGGTGGTTTTTTAAGTTCATACACGGATTTCTCTGGTAGTGCAAAGACTGATGAGGAATTTGTTAAAAGATATAGATCCATGTCTCTTTTTCCAGAAGTTGATATGGCAATCGAAGACATTTGCAACGACGCTATTGTTTCTGATGTCGATGATGAACCAGTAAAACTTGATCTTGAAAACTCCCTCTTACCGGATCCAATCAAGGCAAGAATGTATCAAGAGTTTGAAAGAATAAAAGAACTATTCAATTTCAACGAAGAAGCGTATGGGATGTTCAAACGCTGGTACATCGACAGTAAACTTTTTTATTATGTGATGATCGACGAAAAGAATCCACAACTTGGAATTCAAGAACTTCGTCCAATTGATCCACTGAAGATTAAAAAAGTTAAAAAGGTAAACAAAATTCAAAATGGTGGTGGATACCTCGAAGCACCGACTGTTGGTGAGGTAGAAGAATTTTACCTTTATACGAACAGAGATACGAGTGCGACATTTCAAACGGGAGCGAGTGGTGTCCGTTTAACGAAAGACTCTGTTCTCTATTGTCACTCTGGTCTGATTGATTCCACTTCAAAACGAGTGGTCGGGTATCTTCAGAAAGCAATTCGTCCTCTGAACATGCTTCGACAACTCGAAGATGCCGCTGTTGTTTATCGTATCTCCAGAGCACCAGAACGAAGAATTTTCTATGTTGATGTTGGTAACATGCCTACTCAAAAGGCACAACAATACATCGAGGGACTCGCAAAGAGATACCGAAACAAATTGACATACGATCAATCAACAGGAAGTATTCGAGAAGATAGAGATCACTTCCACATGCTTGAGGACTTCTTCTTACCACGAAAAGAGGGTGGTAAGGGAACAGAAATTACAACGTTGCCGGGTGGCACAAACCTCGGTGAGATGCGTGACGTTGAATATATGCTCGAAAAACTGTATCGTGCGTTGAACGTTCCACCGTCACGACTTGCAGCAGACAGCGGTTTCAATATGGGTAGATCGGCTGAAATCACCAGAGATGAAGTGAAATTCTCTAAATTTATTCAGCGTCTAAGAAATAGATTCTCGACATTGCTTATTGATGCGTTGAGAGTTCAACTTTCATTGGTTGGTGTGATGGGCATCGAAGACTTCGATCAAATTCGCAACAGAATTAAGTTTAAATACAACAGCGACTCACACTATTCAGAACTTAAACAGGTTGAATTGATGCGTGAAAAACTAAGTATTGCCGCTGGAATGGAGCCATATATCGGTAGATATTTCTCAAATTCCTACATAAGAAAAGAAGTATTTGGATTAACAGAATCTGAAATAAGTAGGAACTTCACAGAGATCCAACAAGAAATGCAAATAGGTGAAATACAACCACCGCAACCAGATGAAACAGGGGAACAACAATGAGCAACGAAATCATAAAAGAAAGTTTATTTGGGGATGACGAGAGTGCCTCAAATCAAATTTTAGAGACTTTAGAAAGCAAAATAGAAGAAAAAATGGAATCATTTCGACAAGAAATGTCAAAAACCATTCTCTCCGAAACGACAGAAGAAGTTGAAGAAGACGTTGCATTTGTTTCTGTTATTTCTGAGTGTTTAGAAAACGGTGGGGTTGTCAATGTTGACTTAATGGATGGAGAGCGTGTTGAAGTGAACGAAGATATCGCATCACTTTTATCAGAAGTTCACGACAACTTACCAACACCAGAACTTCAAAAGTCCCTTCGTGATACAATTTTTGAATCTAGAGAAAAATATATCGGACTTTTAGAAACAATTATTTCTGAGGAGACCGAAAATGAGTAAAGAAGTAATCAAGTTAATTACAGAAAGAAAAATGAGCGATGCCAAGGATATGATTGATTCTATTCTTAAGAGCAAACTTGCAGAGAACATCGACATGTTCTATGAGAAAAATCTTGATCCTGTCGGTAAAGAAGATGGTGACATCGACAACGATGGTGATGAAGATGATACAGACAAATACCTTCTCAACCGTCGCAAGAAAATTGGTCAAGCGATGAAAAAAGAGTCTACCGAACTCGAACAAGAAATTGTCGATGAAGGTGCTCCAGCAACGGAACTTGATCACCACAGAGGGAGAAATCCAGATGTATTTGAAGATGATTACCTTCCAATGACAAAGAAAAAAGGTGTGTCCCACAAAGCAATGAGTAAAAAGAAAGCCGGAGGATCTTACTAATGGCACTAAAACTCATCACAGAGACGAATGAAGATATTAATTTTCTCTGCGAAGCAGACGAAAAAACTGGTAAGAAGAACTACTTTATTGAAGGTATCTTCATGCAGGCAGAGCAACAAAACAGAAACGGTAGAATTTATCGTGCTGATGTTCTGATGCCTGTTGTTGAAAAATATAACAAACAATATGTTCAGGGGAACCGAGCGATGGGTGAATTAAATCACCCTCAAGGTCCCACTGTAAACTTGGATAGAGTTTCTCATATGATCAAAGACTTACACCAACAAGGAAATGACATTGTTGGTAAAGCAAAGATCATGGAAACACCTATGGGTAAAATTGCAATGAATCTCATTGATGAGGGGGCAAAACTCGGTGTTTCCTCCCGTGGTATGGGAAGCCTTAAGGTTAATTCAAGTGGTATCAATGAAGTCCAAAAAGACTTTATGCTCGCTGCTGTAGACATTGTTGCCGATCCATCTGCACCAAACGCTTTTGTTAATGGAATTATGGAGGGAAGAGAGTGGATTTGGAGCAACGGTGTCTTACATGAAAAGCAAATCAACGAGTACCATCAAGAGATTAAGAGAACATCAAGTAGACAACTTGAAGAAAAAGCGGTCGATCTATTCAAAGACTTCCTCTCAAAATTATGAATTGTATAAATAATCCAGAAATTAGTATACACTAAGGAGATAACTCAATGGCAAGAAAACAAACAATCCGTGAAGCGGAAGAAACTCCAACAATGGACACTGATTCATTCGAGGATACCGATCTTTACATGGACGCAGAAGGCAAAGGTGCCCGTCTTGGTACACTTGAATCTGACGACAAATCCAAAGAAAACAAAAAAACCATCGCTGGTGCTGCCGGTGTGGAAGCAGCGGACGCTGATCTTGGTGGAGTTCAAGAAGATGTGTTCTCAGAACTCTTTGATGGTGAAGGTCTTTCTGAAACTTTTAAATCAAAAATCAAAGGTGTTTTTGAGGCTGAGGTGAGCAGAAGAACTGATGTCATTACCGAGCACTTGAAAGCAGAATTTCAACAAGAACTCGAAGAAAAAGTCGCTGAACTGACTGAAGGTATGTCAGGTAAGGTTGACGAGTATCTCAACTACGTTGTTGAAAACTGGATGGAAGAAAATAAACTTGCTGTTGAAACTGGCATGAGACTTCAAATTGCTGAAAGTTTCATTGGTGACCTTAAGGGTCTTTTTGAAAATCACTTCATTGAAGTGCCAGACTCAAAGGTTAACCTTTTAGACGATCTCTTTGAGAAAAATGAGCAAACTAAAGGTGACTTAGATGAAGCCCTCGAACTCAATAGTGAACTTCTCGCTATTGTTGAAAATTACAGAAAGACTGAAATCACTTCTAGTCTTTCTGAGGGACTCACTGATCTTGATAGAGAAAAGTTTTATTCACTCGCAGAGGACGTATCCTTTGAAGATGATGAAACTTATGCTGGTAAGTTAAGAGGTATTCGTGAAAGTTACTTCTCTAAGAAGAAAACTACTTCTTTGATTAAAGAAGAGGAAGAAACACACGAGCCCGATAGAGTTCTCTCGGAAGAAAACTCTCCAATGAACCATTATCTCAAAGCAATCGAAAGAAGCAATCGTTTTAACAAGGGTTAATTTCTAAAAAACATAAATACCCGAAGGTAACAAATACTAGGAGAAAACAAACATGGAAAACGCAACACCATACGATCAATTAGAGGAGAAGTGGAACCCAGTTCTTGAGACTTCTGCTCTCCCGTCTCTCGACGATCATTACAAGAGAAAAGTCACAGCGTGTCTTCTCGAAAACACAGAAACCGCTCTGCGTGAGCAAATGCTGAACGAAACCCCAGCCAATGCCATGGGTGGTGGTTTTGCTGTCTCTGCTGCCGCATCTGCAACCAACAGCAGCCTGCAAGGTTACGATCCCGTTCTGATCTCGCTTGTTCGTCGTGCAATGCCAAACTTGCTCGCATACGATATCGCTGGTGTTCAGCCCATGTCGGCTCCCACCGGTCTTATCTTTGCGATGA
>CAACVD010000203.1_pt1 | contig 27900 bp, 32 predicted proteins | sample 2381771 | NCBI WGS metagenome assembly CAACVD01 (sample SAMEA5211965, study PRJEB30684) | marine metagenome | biome: Marine; feature: Epipelagic; material: Water | collected 2015-10-15 | depth 15 m
TTATATATCTTAACTCCTTTCCAATGTTTTTGCAGCACTAATTTGCAATACTTATCCATCTCACAAAAGGCTACAGTTTTAAATCCTACCTTATCTAGACCGTGACTAAATCCACCTATGCCACTAAATAAATCTAGTACTTTCATTTTTTATCTTTTAGTTTTAATATTTCTAATTCACAGTAATGAATTATTTTCTCTAGATCTTTGATTTTATCCTTTTTCAAATACCTACAAACGTATTTCACAACACAGCCTTGAAAGAACGAAAGATTATTTTTTGAAATAAACTCGTACGGCTGAATGTGATAATCTTTGTAATGATTCCCACCGACCTGCCTTGACTGTGGAAATACTTTTAGTAGTCCATCCGGATCTGTCATAGTTGATATCCCTTCCTTTCTATTTTTGCTTGTAATAAATAAATATTCTTTTTTGCTCTCGTCGTTCCTACATACCATACTCTGTGCTCTTCGTCACTCTTTGTTATACTTCTCATTACAGCTTGTCTTATTTTATTAGCATTATCTAAAACTAAAATAACATTATCTGCCTCTCCACCTTTAGCTGCATGTATTGTAGAAACTTTGATCCTCGGTCCTTGATTAAGTTTTTCTTTATTTGATAACATTAATCGTATATAATTCCGCTCCAAAATATTACCTTTACTAAATACTTCATACCACTTTAAACTTTTATCTTGTAGATCTTCTTCATCAGCAAAGTCCAACAAATCTTTCATCGAGATCTCTGTTATCTCTTCACCATTAACATATTGCATGTGAGTTAGAATAGCTTTGTAAAGTTTAACATTGTAACTTTTACCTTTTTTAGTTTCAAAATAAATTCCTTTGTCTTTTAATATTTTACAGATCTCATTAGCTCTGTTCAAAGTTCTAGTTAAGATCAACCAATGGTCAGCTAACAAATCTAAATTATCTAAACTATTTATCTTTTCTACTTTACCCTCTTCGTCTCTTGCTTTATAATGTTTCGTCGCTCTTAATCCACGAATACGACTTATCACTACAGAGGAAAGTTCTTGAACCTTTTTAGGTATACGTCTTGATTTAGATAAGACTTTTTCTTTTGCAGGCTCTTTAATAAATCGATTCACATCTGCACCTGCCCAAGTATAGATAGCTTGATCATCATCACCCGCTAAATAAACATCATCAGAGTTTGATTTTAATAAGTCATACATTTTCCATTGTAATGGAGACAGATCTTGTGCTTCATCAACAAACATAACTTTGAGTCTAGGACAAAGATGTGGTTTAGCTATAAACTGATTTATCATATCCGAGTAATTTAGTAGGGTATTTTTCTTTTTGTACTGATTGTAGTTAGCTTCAATATGTTCTAGCAATCCCCATCGGACTGATGATGAGTATTCTCCTGAACAATACTCATCCCAAACTGAAATACATTTTTCTTTTGCTTTTAAAATAATTTGAAAGTATTCGTTATCACAAGTTAAATAAGGTGATGCATCTACATCTTTTCTTACATTAACTCTAATACTTAAGATCCTACCTAGATCTGCATAATGATAGTCTTGCATAACTTTACTTTCGTCTAGACTTAGTTTTTGAAAAGCCAAAGAATGAAATGTCCTAAAGTATGGTAGATCTTTCTTTTTATATTGTGGATTCTTTTCTAACATTCTATCTTTTGCTGTGTTGGCTGCTTTCCTTGTAAATGCAAAGTAACCTATTTGATTTAATGGTGTGCCTATTCTAATGTAGGCCATTGCTCTTCTAATTAATTTTTCTGTTTTACCTGTACCTGGTGGTCCATAGATCTTAGTTATCACAGAATATCTTCCTTATCTTTCATGTCCAAGATCTCTAACTCATTATCTTCTTCATCAAAGTACTGCATAGATATCTTTACACATCTGACAGGATTATTTGATTTGGTATCTGAATCTTTTTTAGGATATCTTTTTGATACGCTGAGCTCAGCTTTGAAAAAATCCTCCATCATTCGACCTGTCTTTGTTAATTTAAGTTTCCATTCTTTATTCTTAAGATGATTAAAGAAAGGTTCTAAAACAAAATAAGCATAACCATCATCAATTAATGTACTACCATTTCTAAATGATGTATCACTTACAGCTTGCACTCCTGTTACATATTCTTCTAAATGTTTTTGTAATAATTCTTTATCCGATGTTCCAGGTGGAGGACTCTCTACGTTTTGAGTCTCATATAAATTTTCCATAATAATTTGATAGTCTTTGTTTGTAACTCGTGGTGGAAAGATAGGTGTATGTGCAGCTATTAATGTTCTGAGTCTGTCTTGATTTGTAAAGTATGTTGCATCTTTGGCTATAACTTGTTTACTAACTTCACCTTCTTTCTTATCTACATATGTAATTGTAAATCTAAATTCGGGATCCGGAGAGTAATTAATTTTAATCAAAGCTGTAAGTGGTGGAAATCTTTTTATTTTATCAGATAAAAAACCAAACTGTCGTTTGGCACACTCTGATTTCATACAGTGATCGTGTATTGGTTCTTCATCACAAGTATGTCCTGCAGTTTCTTTTTCCCATGCTTTAATTTTCTTTTTAACTTTTTCATCACCCCATTCATTATCGTAAACAATATAGTCTCTAGCTGCCTGTAAAACCTTCTTGTCCCATATATCTCCATATTTTTTCTTAGCAAAGACCATGTAGTTATATAAGAATCTATCTCTGTAATCAGCTAACTTATTGTTAGCTGACAGATCCTTTGTAATGATTTGTAAACATGGTGGACCATCTGCAAACTCTTCGTTACCACCTGTTAAAATACTTTTGATGTGAGCGTTAATAAATTCGTCTAACTCTTCTTTTGTTTTAGTGTTTGCCTCTATAACTTTAATAAACTGTTCAAAGGTAAATGTTGTGCCGTCTAAATTAAGACCAACTCGTTCTTGTTTCTTGAAGTATGGTAAGTTAATGAAGTTACCTGATGTGCTGTTAGCACCTTGATCTAGTTCTGTTTGTTTAGGGTAAACTTCTGTGCTTGGTTTAAGATTAAATGTGTATAATAATTTTTCTAAGAATGATTTAATAAAGGTAGCTTTGACAGGTTTATCTGTAAATACATAGAGATGTAAGCCACCACTTTTTGATTTTACCGGTATGACAGGTATTTTATTTTTATCTATAATCTCTAAATATTTTCTTGTATCAAACTGATCGTAAGCTTTTGAATCTATATCAATAGCGCCAAACTTAGCCATGCCTTCATCATCACATGGTTGTATGCCTATTGGTTTAATACCTTTTAAGTGATTTTCGTAATCTTGTTCTGTGACAGGTTTCTTTGCCCAAAAATGTTCTATCTTTAATTTACCGGTAGAAGGGTCCTTGTACGCAGACTGTGGGTCGGCATACCCATAATCTCGTTTTAGTCCTGTAAATATTTCAACAAATCTTTTTTCCATAGTCATCAATCAGGGCCGGATCCAGTCTCCCATCACCGGCCCTGTTTCTCTCGAGGGAGAAACTAGTAATGCGTTCCCGTATCAGATTGCGCAGTAGTTTCTTCACCATGTTTAACTTTAACATCTCCTTTAGAAATGCTAGCTGCAAACGCTTTGGCTTGCTGATAAAGAGCACCGTCTTGCACAACTCCTATTTTACTTACGGACCATCCAAACCATGTACCTTTGTCGTTAGACTGTGGTACAGTTTTTAAATGATATTGATGACTAAACGCAGCCGGAGTAAAGAGTTTTCCATCTTTACCCTTCAGCTTAATTTGTTGAATCATACTATTCCAAGTTCTACTAGTTTTTAACTGAGTAGATTTCATAGCGATCAACGCTGTTGCTGGAGAGTCTCCACTAACAATAACAAAATGTTGTGCAGTCTTCTCAATATAATTACCGTTTGGTAATCTATCTTTGAAGTCCCCACCTCTAGTTGTTTTTGAAAGTATATCACTTGAAGAAGGATAAATGTTTACCGGGGCTCCCGATCCATCCTTACCTCTATCTTTCCATTCAACATATTCTAGTTTGTAGTAACAAGGTATTACTTGAATACCTTTCTCACCATCAAACAAATCACCTGTAACTGTATTGTAGATCATGCCAGGTGTTGCCCCTTCGACATACTTACCGTCTCGTTTGTTAACTTCCGGTGAAAGCTGTCCCAGGATCTTAAGAAATGGTAACGCAAGATCTTCTTGAGTTATGTTTCCCATCCCCATATTCGCATCTGCCTCTAGGTTAGATACGGCTAGTGCACCTGCACTAGTCTTTTTCATTAGCTGTTCTTTGCTCATTTTTCTTATTTCCTTGTTATTTTAGTTCTGTTTCCTGCGAACACGTTAAATAGGTCAGAGGGCATATCTTGTCCAGACTCGATACGCTCCCTAACCAATGCTTTAAGTGTCATGGGTTCAACCTTTAATTTCTGGACAGGTTGATATCCTTGACCTTGTGCAAGGTCAGCATATTCTGCTGCCTTGTTATCTTCGTTACGACCGAAGGAAACGGTAACCTCATTTTTAATAAGATCACCTAGGCCATTACTACGAAGCCAGTTAAATGCTTCTTCCTTTTTTGCTACAGGAATAGAAGCACCGTAGACGGGTTTAACTTCTACAGCTGACCCATCTGCTAATTTTAAAGTAGATAAATTCATCTCTTGCATCATCGTTGGGATGACCTCGCCTGATAAATGATCTACTTCTTTCTTGAGTTTTTTAACTTGTTCTTCTGCAGCTTTGAGATCCGTTTCTTTTGCTTGAAGCTTCACACATTGTGCAGATAAAGATTTAGCGTCATTAACATTTGCTAACGACTCTAACTTGTCTTCCTCGAGATTTATCATATTTGTTTTTCTCCTTTCGTAGGTTATATATAATGATTTAATATCCTATGTCAAGGTTATTCTTCAATCTCCCCCTTCTCGTATAGATTGATCTCTATAGGATAGTACATTTTTTCTTGTCTATCCCATTTTAAAAGATTAAATTTTCCATTGGTAAGATCTGAAACAATTGAACACGCTGCACCTATAATTGCAGGATCTCCTGTTAATAATAAATAATCTGTTGATTTATAATTTTTTAATAATTTTCTTAATTTATAAACTAATGGACCTGGTGATAATATAATTTGAGAGTTTTCAGGTAATAGTGTTACTATTTTACCATAGCGGCTAGCTCCCATAATATTGAATTTTGGAGTGCCCATTCTGGTCCCTGGTAGTTCTTGTATTACGTAGACTACTGTAGATACACCTTTATTCATAGGTGTGTTTATAGATCCTAACATCTCATAACCTTTCTTGACTAGTTATAATAATTATTGTAGAAGATTGCAAGAAAGAAAAATGAACTACAGATTTAAAACAAAGCCCTATGGGCATCAGCTTGAGGCATTAGAAATGTCTTGGAATAAAGAAGTATTCGCGTACTTTATGGAGATGGGTACGGGTAAATCTAAGGTGCTTCTTGACAATATCGCTATGCTTTATGACAAGGGTAAAATTAATGGAGCTCTACTAATTGCCCCAAAGGGTGTATATAAAAATTGGTTTGATCAAGAAATACCTACTCACTTACCTGATCACATAGAAAAAGAAATCGTATTATGGCAAGCTAATATTACTAAGAGTCAATCAAGAAAATTAGGAACCTTGTTTAATACAGGAGAAGAACTTCATATTTTAGTTATGAACGTAGAAGCTTTATCAACTCAAAAAGGAGTTGATTTCGCAGCTAAATTTTTAAGATCACATAATACTTTGATGGCTATTGATGAGTCTACAACTATTAAAAACCCTGATGCTAAAAGAACTAAAAATATTGTAAAGCTTGGTGAACAATCTAAGTATAGAAGAATACTTACAGGATCACCGGTAACTAAATCACCCCTTGATTTATACAAACAATGTGAGTTCCTTGATCCTTGGTTATTAGGCCATTCATCTTATTACACGTTTAGAACTCGATATGCTAAAATGGCTACAGCTAACTTCGGTGGCAGATCCGTACAAATTGTAGTGGGATATAAAAATTTAGAGGAATTATCAGAGAAACTAAAACCTTTTTCTTTCCGTATATTAAAGGAAGAGTGTTTAGATCTACCTGCTTATACTTATCAAAAAAGAATTATACAGCTTACCCCTGATCAACAAAGACTCTATGATCAAATGAAAAGAATGGCTCTAGCTATTAAAGATGGTGAAACGATGAGCACAGCTACAGCGTTAGTGCAGCTGATGAGACTACAACAAATTACTTGTGGACATTTTAAATCTGACACAGGTGAAGTTACAGAAATTAAAAACGACAGAATAAACGCTTTGATCGATGTGTTAAACGAAGCTCATGGTAAAGTTGTAATATGGGCACATTGGAGGAACGATATAGAAACAATAGTTAAACATGTTAAAAAAACGTTTGGGGATAACTCTTATGTTACATACTATGGTGATACGTCCACAGAAGATAGACAGAAAGCCATACAAGAAATACAAGATCCTAACAGTGATGTTAGATTTATTATTGGCACACCGCAAACGGGTGGTTATGGTATTACACTTACAGAAGCTGATACAATGGTTTATTATTCAAACGGTTATGATCTTGAAAAGAGAACACAATCAGAGGCAAGAATAAATCGTATAGGTCAAAAAAGAAAAATGACGTATGTAGATATTATCTGTGAAAAAACTGTTGATGAGAAGATCGTAAAAGCTTTACGTAAAAAAATTAATATTGCTTCTCAAATTATGGGTGAAGAATTAAAAGATTGGATTTAATGCATGAACAAATTAAATAAACCTACTAGTGTAAGTATGGTTGTAAATGCACCGCCTACGATCCAATAAATTACAGTGTCTGTTTTTCTCTCTAATTTACTTAGATCTTGATGTAAATGATCTATTTGTTTTTTAAACCCTGTTACATATCCGTAAAGAGAAACTAAATGTTCGCCGGTTGTTTTTGGTGGTTTTCCGTTTGGCATTATGAATAATCACTAAACGTTGATGCATCATCCACTGATGATCCGAAAGTGCCTCCTGTGTCTGAATCATAGCTACTACCGCTTCCGCTAATACCCGTGTCTTCAAATCCTATATCTGATGTTATAATTTGATCTCTATTTTTTCTAACTACATCTTCATAAAATTCCATTTTTTGTTGTTGAAAAGGTGTTAGGTTTGTTTTGTTTGCTAATTCAAAAGCTTTATTTAAAGCATATTGATCATAGTTTCCAAAAGCTGAAACTGTATTGATACCGTAAGGATCTTGTCCCCCTAAGTTACCAACTCTGTTATCACCATAGGTAGAAACTAATTGTGGATTACCACCAAGAGAAAAATTTTGTTGATTAAATCTATCTTGCGGTGACATAGGTTGAAACATAGATCCTATACCCGATGCTACTGTTCCGACCAAAGGAAGACCTGTTAAATTTTTAGCAACAAAGTCTATACCTGTTCTTACAGGAGAAAAAAATCTGCTTTGATATATGTCTTGTATTGGTTGTATTGGTTTAATAATCATAATCTATCCAAAAGGAAATAATACCTTAGCGTTGGGGTTATTTGCAAATAAATTAAATCTATTACCGGCAGTGTTACCTGCTACAGCAACTTGTTGATTTACCGGTGTTCCTATTTGTGCAGGTGGCTGTAGTTCAGCGACTCGTTCAATACCTGTTGTAGGTGCTACTAAATCACTTCTAAGATCTCTTGTCTCTTCTACACCTGGACTTAAAGACTCATCTAGTTCACGTTGTAAATCAGTTAACGATTGACCCAATTCAAATTTTCTTAAATCTCTTTGAACATCATCGTAAATATCCATAACCACATCATTTTGTTCTTCTATCTTTTCGGCCTCAAGTGGATTTTCAGCTTCAAGTCTTTCGACAGTAGATTTAAAAGCATTTTTACTATAAGCTGGCGGTTTAAATTCGCCTCTAAACAAAGCTCGTGTTTCTGTTTTAGTTAATCTTTTTTCAAATAATTTTTTTAAAGTTCTCTCATCAATACCCAAATTTGTTGCATCTTCAATTATTTGATACATTTTATTTTGTGAGTCATAACTTTCAACAACATATTGAGAGTAAGCTCCTAATTTTTCTTCAGCTGAAGTTCGTGCTGAGTAAGCTTTTCTTGAAAATTTACTTCTAATATTACTTTTATCTTTTCCATATGATGTAAGAATAAAAGGAACACTAGCCAAAGGTTTTGCTTCTTCAACTCTGACTCCTGACAACAAAGCCACTACTTCGTCACTCATGTCTTTTTGAGTTCCGTAGTCACTAAACCTTCCTGTAGCACCATCCCATATTCTTGAAGAAGATGTTAATGCACCTGGAGATAAACCACCTAAAATATGATTTAATGATTTTGCTATAATTACATCAGCGCCATCTTGAGGATAGTAAATTACTTTACCTCTAGAGTCTCGACCACCTCTTACCGTTACGTCAAATGCTCTTTCTGTACCAATAGACTCTGTAATAAAAGGTTGTAAAAATTCTGTGATAGCACCTTTTCTTTTGTTTGGATCTATGGCACCACCAAACAAAGCATCCATTACAATTGAAGTAACGTTATCTTGTCTTAATCTTCCCTCACTAAATGCTGCTAATATGGCGTTCGCAGGCGCAACCAAAGTGTCATACGGATTAGAATATGAAAAGTTATAATATTTAAATTTACCATTTTCATCAGGAGCAGACACAGGAATTAATGTAGAGTTCTTCTGATATGGTGGAGCAAAAGATCTTTGGAAAGAATCCATAGTTTCATCATCAACACCTGTTAAATATTGCGCACCTTTTTTAGTTGTGTATCCAATGCCACCCAATACCGTAGAAACACCCACAAGTCTTCTTGCACCCATTTGTCTTATAAATGGATTTGTGCTTGTTAGTTCTCTTGCACCTATAGATATAATGTTTGAAGTTGTTCTTAATATCTCAGCAGGAAACGCCACAAAGTTACCTAATGGTAAGTTTCTAATGTTTTCAATTATCATAGGTACTTTACTGTAAGTAGGTACAGTGTTTGTTACAAGATAAGCTGACGCTTCTTCAGCTACTTCCAAAGGGGTTTTAGGTAAACCTGTTAAAGGATTTATTCTATCTAATTCTCTACCTGCAACAGTTCTAAACCAATCATCGTAGTTTCTAAAAAATGTATCAGCATTTTTAGCTGCTTGCGTACCTGCTTTTGCTCCCGTGATTATAGCTGATGGATCACCATAGGCTGATTTTAAACTACCTTGATAAAAATTATCTGTATATATTTTCCAAAAGTTATCAGCACCTTGATAGATGTCTGTAAGCTTTCTCATGATAGGGGTGTTCATCATTTTACTAAAACTTATTTTGCCATCTTTAGTTGCTTCTAAAACTCTTCTCATCTCCTGAACGTTTATGTTTTGATCAATAACTCCACGTTCAATGAGTCTTTCTATTTTAGCAATTTTTTCAGGAGTTGTTTTGGCTCCTTGAAAAATATCACCTATTGTTAATCCCCATGCATCTTTGAATCCTATTCGACCCCCTATTAAACCGTTTGCAAGTGGAAACATAGAAGCTGTTGTAAAGTTTCTTATTTGTGTCATTGGAGATAAAATAGTTTTAGAGATCTGTGCTCCTGCTTTTAAAGCCATAAATGATTTATAAAAAGGAATACTGTATAATCCTGACGTAATTTCTTTTGCACCCACTAATGCATTTGCTATTTCAGGAGCTGCAAAGTATCTACCATTAAATAATTCACTTGTTGTAACGATATCAGGTAATCTTTCTCTAGATGCTATATTTTTAAGATTATTCATTGCACCTGGACCAGATTGTATTCTTAATCTAGCCATCGATTCTGGTGTGTGTATTAATCCTGTAGGGTTATCAATTGTGTTTAGACCTTTTTTAAGATAGTCATCAAAAGCTAATTTACCATACATTTGTTTACCTTGACTCAACACCACATCAAGACCTGCATTTAAAGCGTTAAAGGTTGCCACGTCTTTTGTAATTTTTTGACCCGCTACGTCTTTAGCTTTTTTAAAAATCAACTCATCCGCAGTTCTACCTTCTTCAACAGATAATAATTTTTTAATTACATCGGGTACTTGTTCGTTTCCTCTTAATGCGTCTTTAGGATTAAGGCCTGAAGCTTTAGCTACTTCTTTAAATAAAGATTCAGGGTTTGCATTATCTTGAATTACTGTGTTTTTAAAGTTTAATAATTTATCTTTTGTTTGTTGATTTAATATTACATCTACACTAGTTTTAGATTTTACTGCTGCGTTAGTTATAGCTGTCATCATTTCGGGATTTTTTTTAATTTGTTCTTTAAAAAAATCAAAAGCTTTATTTTCTAGTAAAGGATTAAATCTAAATTTTTTATTGTTAAAAGCACCAAATCTTTGTTTAGAGAAACTATCATAATCTAGCATAGCCATTTGTTTAAGATCTGCACCAAAAATTTTATATTTATTATTTGTTTTAACAATAATATCTTTAAATGCTTTTACATCTTTATGAAGATCTTTTGGTAGAGTTGCTAAAATATCGTCTGCTGTTTGTCCTGATGCTAAAATATAATCTTTAATTTTATTATTTTCTATTTGTAATTTTAAGATAGATTCACCATTATCAAACTTAATTTTAAAATTTTTAATCAACGCTCTTTGAGCATCTTCGATTCGACCACCAATGGCTTTTAATGTTTTTTCTTGTCCAGCTATTTTAGTTACTGCTGAATCTTGTACAGATTTTAATTCTCCTGTTAAACCTCTAGCTGATTTAAATTGATCGGCTAATCTTGTTAGATTTCTTTTTATATAAGATATTGCTCCGCCTTCTATAGGTCTGTGTCTCCAATCGCCCGCTAGACCAGCTTTTTCTACTCCCTTTTGAATAAGAGATCCTGATTTAATTAAAGATTGTTGTAAAATACTTTTTTCTTTGGAGCCTACTATTCTATTAATTGCAAACGATAAAGGTTTATCAACCACATATTCTAAAGCTTTACCACCCACTGTGCCTACAACTTTTGCACCAGGCACAATACCATATCTAAATCCTACGCTTGCTGCTGTTGGTAATAATGGAACTGCACCACCAATCAATGCACCCTCAGCACCAAACTTTAATTTACCTTTTAATTCTTCAACAGCCCTATCTTTACCTGTTAGTCCTTCAAAATCTGTTTGTTGTGTAAGACCTGTTAAGTCTGATAGTGTTCCAAGTTTACCTGGTGTTGACACAGCAAAATCTGTAAGACCACCAAGAGTTCCATAGTATCCTGCTCTCTTTACAAGTTCTGTTCCTTTGGCTGCTCTAGTAGGTAAAGAACCTAATTGAGTCATGGTGCTTATACCTTTTAACTTTGTAATACCACCTGCTATCTTTACGGCTGCACCAAACGGAACACCAAACTGTGCGATAACAGATGTAATGTCACCTACGGCAGTTTTAGTGTCGGGTGTTATTTTATCAAAAAGATCATTTATGCCATTGAGAAGATCTGTGTTAGCAAGATAGTCAATAGGCATTGCACCTAAAGATAACAAACCTTGAACAGCTTGACTTAAACCTTTAACAGCACCAACAGGAACATCTATAAGATAATCTGTAAAGCCAACATCACTACCTCTTGGCTGTTCGATTTGATTTTCGCTAAAGCCCTTAAATGATTCAAAAGCCATGTTTCTCCTATGCTGTTTGAGGAATGACTAAGTTGACTCCATATTTAACATTAAAGTTACCTACATCATCTTGTGTTGTAATGTAAGCAAAGTCTTGTAGTGCTTCTGTGCTGTTTGCTAATAACTCAACAATGTCATCCGATATTTCTTTTGGTAATTTATTTCTTAATTCAGCGTAAGATAATTTAAGAACTTGTCTTTCTGGTGTAGGGGCACCTGGTGTGTCAACAACTGTTTCTGTTATTTTTACTTCCTCTTCTGTTGTGCCATCTGCGTAACCTATTCTACCACCTTCAGCTAAATAAGCTTTTTTAACACCTGGGAATAATCTTTCAAAACCTCCCATTGTTGCAAATTTATTTAACTGTCTTTGAAGGTCTGCAATTCTTTTGTTTATCTTTTCAATATTTTTTTGATTTGGTTTTTTCTTAGTATTTTCTTCAGCTAGCTTTCCTCTTTGTTTATCGATATCACTTTGTAAACCAATAATTTCTGCTGATGCAGCTGTTATAATTTTAATACTGTCTTTGTCAGGACCTGATTGTTCTATTATAATTTCATTTTTAATTTCTTCTAAAGTTCTGGTATCTCCTTGAGCTTTTCTAGCTTTAGCAATAGATTCTATATTTCTCATTTCAGGAGTAGGCTTACCTGCTTTTATTGCTTCAGCTTCTTTTTTCTTAAATAGTTCATAAGCTTTTAAAGTAACCGCTTTATCTTGTTTATCTCTTCTCTTAATAACTGGTAAAGCTAGGTCTGCAGCTTTACTTATTTTTTCAGATATTGAACCTGGTGTGCCTACAGCTTTCGCTATTATTAAAGCATTCTCACCCCTTGTAAGATTTTCATTTTTTAATAAATCTTTTATAAATTCTGCTTCTTTTTCTATCTCTGCTTTAGGATCTAAACTAATTGAACTTTCAGCAACTTCTACTTTAGGTTTGGGTGCTTCTCTTTCCAAAGCTTCAAAGTCTGTAACTAAATCTACACCCCCTGTAAATTGTGCAGGGTCTCCTTGCATATCTAAATTTACATCAACGTTTTCAGTTACAACAGGCGGCTGATTAGGAACTTCATATCCTCTGTAAGTACCTGGTCCTCTTGGTTTAACTTTAAGAAACTCTCCAATACCTTTACTAGTCTCTTCCCTTTTTTCAGCTCTATCTTTGTAAAAGTCTGCTATACTTTGTGGCTTTCCAGGGTTTAAAAAGTTTTGATTACTTCCTCTTTGATACCTTTGTCTTAGCATCGCTATGCCTGAGTTACCACCACGTCTAAAAGAAGGTCTCTTTAATATCATCCTCTACCCCCAAATATTGTTCCTAGTCCATAAGCTTGTAAGCCTGTTGAAAGTGCTTGAGATAATGGTCCTGCTGTACCTCCACCTCCACCTTGAACTGTTTGTGTTGAAATTGGTATACCACCTGCTTGTGATGCTAATCCTGATCCAAGAACGTTTAATCTACTAATAGGTTCTTGGTAAGCTAACTGTGCTCTTTGTTGTGCTGCATCTAGTAACGCTTGATTGAATGCTAATCCGCCTGTGCCTGCTGCACCTAATTGTTGAACATTGGCTGCAACTAAAGATGGTTGTAAAGATGCTAAACCTCTTTGTTGTGCAAAACCTTGTGCCGCTAATTGATTAGCTTGACTAAAACCTTGTTGTAATAATTGTGCTTGTAATGCTGCTCTATTTCTATCTGAGCCTGCTTGAAACTCTGCTAATGCAACGCCTTCTCTACCCCCACCAAATGCTCCTGCACCAATAGCTTGTGCTTGAATAGCGGGTATACCTTTAGCTGCTTGAACATCGAACTCTGCAAGAGTTGTGTCAATAACTTGTTGTTGATAAGGAGACATGAAAGCTTGAAACGCTTGAGGTCCTGAGTATGCCGCCGCTTGATCTAAAAAGGGTTGAAACCCTGCCACGCCTGTGCCAGTGCCTGCTCCAATTAATTGTCCTTCAGGTCCAAATGATAATTGACCTAAACCTGCCTGTGTAGCTGCTGCTTGTTGAGCTTGTTGAGTTAAAACATTCTGACCTGCTATCTGTGGTCCTAACTCAGATAATGTAGGTACACCCGCTGTTCCAGGTGCCCTGCCAACTTGTTGAGTTAATAAATCTATGTATTGTTCTTGAGCTGCTTCTAAAAACGGCGCTCGTCTACTAAGTGTTTCGTATGTTGTTGCCATTATGCTTTACCTACTTGTTCTGCTGTTTTCATTAAGTTGTATAACTTTTCTGAACCTTTTTCAACACTACCTCCGCCTATGCCTCTGACAGCATCAGCTGTTAATACAAACTCATTTTTAGATAACATCGCAGGAACGTCATCTGCTTTTTCTTTTACTCCTATGGGCACAAAGCCTCCTGAAGCTCTCATATCTAATTCTTCAACACCTGCTTTATTTTTTCTTACTGGTATCTCATTTACAGATCCTACATCGCCTCCTTTAGAAAAACCTTTTACCTTTAAAAATTCTTTTAACATCATAGCGTCTTTAGGATATTTACTTGGATCACTTAATATTCTATATAACTGAGGCATTGTAAAAGATCTGTCTGCTCCACCTAATTTAGCCAAGTGTTTAAATAAGAAAGATTTTTCTAATCTTGTAAAGCCCATAGGTAAACCACCACCTCCTGCTTTTAATTCTCCTAACCCTTGTTGCAAAGGATCTATTTCTTTTACTCCTGACATGATACCTGTGCCATATTTCTTTTTACTACCTGTTCCTTCTCTTAAACCTATTCTGCCACCGTCAGCTTCTAGTTCTCTTAATATTTCTTTTAACATTTCAGCTTCTTCTTTTTCTTTATCGAATCTTATGAAAGGACCTTGGTCTGTTGGCTCACTAGGTTCAAAGATACCAACCTCAAAGTCTGTAATTTCATTTACCTTCTCAGGATATTTTTTAATATTTTCCATTAACGCTTCTACATTTAAGGTACCGTCTTGAAACCCAATTCTTCCACCTTCTTTTTTACCTGCAAAAAAGTTTTGAAGATTACTTGCGTACTGTTCTTTTTTTTCTGCTTTCCTTGCTTCATCATATTCAGACTCAGTTAAATCTACACCTACGTCATCAGCTAAACCTTTTGCTTCAGCGTAGGTAGCTGCAAAGGCTATTGTTCCTAGTAAAACGTTTTTATCTAAGTTACCATCTTTATCATAGAAAATAGCTTTACCTGCTTTTTTAGCAGCGTTTAAAGCTTCTTTACCTATATTCTCAACGCTAGGATCTTTTATTATTCTTTGAAACACATTTTCTTTTACTGAGTCTACAACATCTGTTGATATTGTAGGTGAAAATTGTTTATACTCTAAAGGACTAACAAAAGTCCCAGGATCAGCGCCACCAACTGGTTGCCCTGCCATTGTCAAATCTCTTAACTCCATTCCTGTTTCAGCAATATCTGTGCTTATAGCTTTAGCTGCTTCTGGATCTATCCCTTGAACTTCAGATATAGGCGCGTTAGGTTTGTTAAAAAATTTACCAAGACCAGTTTCAGTTCCTACTGGTGAACTAAAACCTGCTGTAAAACCTGCGGGAGTAAATGCGCCACCTGATGCAAAAGGATTACCTTGAAAGCCTGCACCACCGATGTATCTAGCTGCTTGACCACCTCCATAAGTTAATGCACCTGATTTAAATGCATCACTTAAACTCCCTGTTTGATCAAAAGATCCTATGCCTGCCATAGCTCCTGCTAATGCAGGATTAAACGGTGCAACAAAGGGGGCTGCTGCCGTGGCTACTTTTGAAACTTCATTAGGTATGATTTTTCTAACAGCTCTTTTAAGTTTACTGCCTAAACCAAAGTTCTGTCTCGGTGAGAGGTTAGTTATACCTCCTCGATTTGATAATTGTCTTCTCATTTGTGATCTTGATATAGCCATAATTTCCGTTAAATTTATTGTTAGGCAGGCGCAGAATCCTGTAATATATGACTTTATTTGATTTTTTTAACAGGGTCAACTGTTTTGAGACCTGTTAGTTCATCCCAAAAACGACCACAATACTGATGATCGCCTACATGAGTAATGTAATCTAGGACATAAAGATAGGTTTTACCACCCATTTCAAGCCACCTTTGACAAAAACCAAAGTCCTCACCAAAGTATCTTTTAGTTTTAGGATCGTGCAAACACTCAAATAAGTTATACATATTAGGTTTTTTAGTTTCTTTACCGTTAATAAAAGTGGGTTGATAGATCTCTAACTCAGGATGAGCTTTAATCATTTTTTCTATAACCTCTCTTTTAATTAACATACATCCTGTGGGAGCATGAGTAACTTCTACTAATCCTTCTTCCACATTAAACTTCTTAGGATCTTTCATTTTAATAGGAAAAGTAAAACCTAATTTAGATATGCTATCACCATCTTTAGCACCTTGTTTTTGAAGCTTTTTAAACACCTTGTCCCAATCTAAAAATTTCATAGGGTAAGGGCAAGCTACGATATCCTTGTCTTTTTCTAACATAGTAAATATAGTCTTATGTTGAAAGTCTATGTCTGAGTCTATAAACAAAAGGTGAGTATAGTTATCTTTGTGACTTATAAAATCAGCCACACATAAATTTCTTCCTTGTTGAACTAGTGATGATTTAAGTAAAGTAAAGCTAACTACAATATTGTTCATGATACAAGCTTGTTGAAACTTAAGCATAGCTTGCACATAGTGAATACTTGCTCCACCATGCATTGGTGTACATACCATTATTTTATACTTAGGGTTTACCATTGTTGGTTTAGTAGTTAGGTCTATAGTTTCAACACCTTCACCAAACCATATCGGTTCATTATTTTGCATTTATTAATCCTTCCAATGTTCGTTTCCAATTAAGAGCTTGCTTAGACCAACCATAATACTTTCTTGCGTATTCTGATTGTAACATTAAATGTGCATGTAAGGAAGGGTCAGATAGTGTAGGCACAACCGCATCAATGGCGTAAGCAAATTTTTGAGACAGAGCTCGATAGTTATTATCATAAGGAATATACAAAGCGTATTCGGCACAGGTTTCATAGAGAGCTCCGAGGTCCGTGAGCATACAGTAAAGACCCGCAGCCATTGATTCAATGGCCGAGATACATGAAGTCTCTTCCCATATACTTGGATATACAAACATATGATAATCTTTTAAATGTTCTTTAATATAACTGTTAGGTTTATATCCTATGTAATTTACGTTTTTTAATTTTTTAGCTTGATCGTATAGATCTTGATATTGTGGGTCATTCTTTTCAGCAAACTCTTTTCCATATACCTCACAGCTTGAATAGACATCTAAGGTTACATTACTTTTTACAAGTTGCATAGCACCAAGCAACACAGACAATCCTCGCCATGGTGTGCAATGATGTATAAGTTTTATGGGTTCACCTTGTTGATAAGATTTTCTTACAGGTATATTATCAATACCATTTTTAATTACCGTACATCTATCCAAAGGCATTTTAAATTTTTTACGAAACTGTTCTAAGTTCCAATGTGAATTAAATACATACATATCGTATTTGTTGGTATTCTTGGGATCATTGAACCAGGGGAAAATATTTGGTTGATCCCAAGAATTCTTTTGCCATAATACATTCGGTTTAGTTGGATGTAATGGAATCTTTTCAGGCACAGATGTTGTAATCTGTACTTTATCTAATAATTCTCTATCAACGTATTTAGATAGGTATTCTAATTGTAGTTCAGTTCCACCTTTAGGATTTTGGTTTATCATTCTGTTGTTGCATTACTTTCTGTATTATTTCTAATCCTTTTGGATCTACCTTTACTGTACAGTCTTGTACAATGTCAGGTCCCTCTTTCTTTTCTTTAAAAACTTCTCCTGTTTTCTTGTTACGCCAAGTATAAACAGTTTCGCATTTAATTGTGGTTATATTATCCGTTTTCATTCTCTCTGTTTATTAAAGCATAACTTATCAGGCCTTGTATTTTACTACTGCCTGTAGCTGCTTGCACAGTTATAGCATCACCTGCTTCTAAGTTCAAGCCTTGAGGTGAAGCATTCACTTGTGACTTAGCACCTACTTCATCTCTAAAAAATTCATATTCAGTGCTAGAATCTGATGAATCAACAAAATTCATATTTACCATAATGCCTGATGATGTATCATTGTTAGCACAATATATGCTTTTAACTATAATTGCCCCATCAGTAGGGCAAGTAAGCACAGTAGTCTTACCAGTGCCAGTTTGTTTAAAACCTTGATTTTTATATCTAATTGTCATGATAAAAAATAATTAAAAGTATCCTGTTCATTTTTTAAATCTTGTTGAAAAGAAAAATTAAGTTGTTGTTTCAGTGTTGTCAAGGACTCTACAATCTGTCTTTGATTCTGTGGATTGTAATCCTCTGCAGGTTCAGGTATGTAAATAGTTATTTTAGCCATTATGCTTTCTTCTTATCTACTCTTTTAATTTTACCTTTATTTTTTGAAGCGTAAAAAACTTGTTCGCCTTTTTTCTTACCGTATTGTTTTTTCATAGACTTTATAATTTTTTTACCTTTGGGTGTTAGTGGCATAATTATCTCCTTCCATCGGGTTGTGCATCAAGTCTTAGAGATCCATATCGCCATGTCTCACCAACTGATTCGTTTTCTATTTTTACACTAAGCAATCTGCCTCTTGCTCTTGTGTCTATTTTAGTTGTTGTGCTTGTAACAGTAAATGGTCCTAATGGAGACACCGACTGTTGTTGTGACGGGAAATCACTAATAAATAACGAGATTAAAGAGTTACCAACTATCTGTTTATAATCAGGAATAAATCTTCTCATCGACATTAAAAACTCACCATCATCAATATCAAAATCAGAGGATCTAATAAACGCAGCTATGGCACTTGTGCCGGTGCTGTTAATTTGATCTGTGCCTTTTTCATGACAGTAATAAACAGTAGATCCATATTTATCAGTAATTCCTGATATTGGAAATAACGGAGTATCCGATGGATCATTTGTTCCGCTTTCTCCTTTAGCCACATAATTAGTTGCGTAAGGTTCAGTAAATACATCAGAGTCTTGATAGGTCGTTCTATCTAAAGATCCTGTGTACCAACTTGCTTCACCATAATTATAAGTAACAACTCTATCGATTTGATTAGATCCTGACTTTGGATAAAACCAATTTACCTCTGTGTATAAACTATTATGTCCTGCATAGACAATCTCACTTGAATCAAAGTTTAAACCTAAGTTTCCATCTCCTGTAGTAAATACAAAGTCTTCGACTAAACATGGTAATTGTTTTACTGTACCATCGTATTGAAAGAAACCGCCTGATGTACCCATCCAATAAACAGCCCCTTGTGCAAAAGCAAGAGCGTGTTGTCCAAGACAACCACAGTTGGTTCCCACTTGTCTAATACTAAATGTAAAAGGTGGACCAACAAACTGTGCAATGTAAGCAGCTTGATCAGTCAATATTAAAATATAATCTTTACCTTGAACGGCAGCTACGATTTTATTTCCTTTATCTAATTGAAAAGTACCTGCTGTGTTTGTAGCTGTAGGTGCGTACACTGATGTAGATTCTTGATCAGAAAATCTAATAAACATAGGATCTTGCGTGCCAGCGTTACCTATGGTTGTTTCAGTTCCTAAATGAAATAAATGTCTATCCGTTTCCGACACAATGGTTAGTCTAGAAGCTGTCGGTGCCCCTGTCATTAGAGCTGCTCTGTTGGTTCGTGGATTAACGGCTCCTGCGTCCCACGTAAAAGATTTACCGTTAGCAATCGTCGCTGTTAAAGTTTCTCCAAAATTATCTAATGACCAATTACCTGGTTCTAACACAACGTTAGATGTTGTTCTTGCAGTTCCCCACGTGGAGTCACCCCACAAGTATGTGCCCCAACCATAGCCAAGAGTTTGAGTTGTTGGACCAACAACAGCGTAAGGAGTAACTTGTAAAGATCCACCATTGCTCATTCCTGTTACATTGTTCTCTGTTGTTGTAACACCGGCTGCAGGATTAGTTAAACTAATAGTGAAGGTATTGGAAGTTGTAGTTAGAACTTCGAATGGATGAGCAGTAAAATCGTCCGCTGCTAAAGTGGTGTTGGCTCCCATCGACACAGAACTTAAAACGATGTATCGACCTGGTTCTAGTCCGTGACTTGTAAAATTAATGGTTACGGTAGCGCCGGCTGCAGCTGAAGTAGTAAAAGTTCCCGTGCCTGCTAACGTGGAATCTAAAGGTGAGATGTCATAGAAGGCACCTCCATAATATAAAAATAAACCTTGAGATGTTCCAATCGCTACATACTTTTCTCCAGCTAATGAAGTAAATGCATGTTGTGCTCTTGCTACACCTGGCAGTGTGTGTTGATCGTTAGTTAATTGTTGCCAACCCCCAATCTTTTCAGGAATACCATATCTAAATCTAACAAAGTCTCCGTCAATCCATTTACCTGGAGAAGCTGCGGGAGTTCCTTGTTTATCAAAACCTGGTTGAAATCTTACTTTTTTTAATGCCATAGTTCTTCACTATACTAGTTTTTGTTTAAAAATACAGTCCATTATTGAGTAAATATCTCAAATTGTAGACTCACTCGTTTTTTATTTTTACTGATACGTGGCTTATGTTCTAGAAAACCTGGAAATATCAAAAGATCATATGTTTTGGGCTCTACATAGGTTGTCTTATTTTTGTGTCTTAATTCTATTCCACAGCCCTTCACAGTTTTTAAATATAAAACTCCACACAAAGAACAGGTATTTAAATGATTATGCCAAACCTCTCCCTCGTGATACTCACTGTCTGTATAGTAACTCCAAAGCTTAAAAGGTGTGTAAAGAACTTGTATGTTTTTGTAATATTTTTTACACGTGTCAATAAACAAAGAATATAGTTGGTCTTTATACTTTGTTACAACATTATAATTGTGAGATCCCTTAACTCTATTTTCTGTGCTTTTAAAACAATCGCTAATAAGCTCTTCTTTTATGTCCTTTATTTCTTTTCGTAAATTATGCACATAGTAAATATTACTTAATGTCATGGCGCTTTATTTTAGTGATCCAATCTGTATTATTATATAAATCTTCAAACATTAATTTTCTTTTATTATTTAGTTTAGAAAATTTTTTTATTTCATTTACATCTAAAATAATCCAATATTCATTAAAAGCAAACACCATTTTATCAGCGTTACTTTTAGAACTTAAAGACTGACTAAAAGTATTGTCTTTTAAATCATAGGGTCTTACACAAAAAGACTCAATTTTATTTGATCTATCTTTTAGTCTACCTGTTACATCAATGTATTTTTGATTTACTCTAGTAGGATCATCTAAACATTCTTTAATAAAAGACTCCAAAATCATTTATTAAAAAAAAGACTTATAGAGAATCTATAATTAGGTCCTGTTATATTTTGAGCCCTAATAGTATGAGGTATCTCGCCATCGAATATAACTAATCGATTAGGTGTATATGTAGAACCATATCTAATTTCTTTTTGGTCTTCGCTGTAAAATAAAGTTTCACCTGCAAAATTAGGGTGCCAATTAAGATTAGCATAATATAAACAAACAACTTGTTTTGGATGACAATGTGTAAAATTAGGATCTGCAGGTTTAGATAAATTTACCATACACTTAATATAATTATTTTCATTTATAATATTTTTGTAAGGTGTCTTTTTTGCAAATTTTTTTAAATTAGGAATGAGTTCTAACTGATCTACATTTTGTCGAGTGTAGCTACTATGTAAACAAGGGTAACCTCTCTTATCAAACTCTTCTAAATCCTCCCATCCTATTTTAAAAAAAGACTTAATAATATAATCATAGTAAAAAGTTTGTTTAGCTTTGCTTACAAAATTATCAAAAACATAAATAGATTTATCTACCTTCATAATTTAGGTAGTCCTAAATGTTCTCTCTCATCATATATTAGTTTTGTATTAGTTGAATAATGTAAAAAAGCTTGTCCACATACTTTACCATTAAACGGTTCTCTCCAATGTTCTAACTCACAACCAAAATAAAATAACATGTCGCCTGGTTTTAAAATTATTTTTTTTCCTTTCTTTCCTTTTTTACCCGAAGGTTCTAAATATATAGGCCATACATCTCCACCTAAATTTAATGTGGTAGATATTTCACATTGTGCTCTGTCTTTATGTCTTTTTAATTCATGACCTTTAGTATAAATTCTAGCGTAGGAATACGTTGGATAAACTGTTTTGCCTAATTTTTTTGACATCACAGGAGTGAGAGCATTTAATATAGTTTCAAAAGCACTATCTCCATATAAAGAATAAGCACCGATGACTTGTGGATCGAAAAATGTTCCAGTGCCTGCCATGCCTTGTTCACCTCCATTATTTCTATGTAATGTGGAAGCTACAGCTCTTTTCATTATTAAATAATTTAAAAGAAAATTAGCGACATCTTTTGAAACGACATCTCTAACAACTAAATATTTATCTTTTTCAAATTTTGTTTTTTTCATAGAGACCAAAAAATCCTGAATGTTTTGCATTAGAAGTTACATTAATAGTATAGTTAGCTGCAACAGAAATTCTTTCAATGTTAGACAGAAACGGTGTTACATAATGTTTTAAATTAAAAGGAAATATAAAAAACATACCTTCCTCTGGAAAAACTCTTTGCTCATCAATACAAAATTGAGAGTGTGATCCATGCATAAAACTTATAGCACCTGGTCCACCGTCTTTAATTGTGCCCTGATATTTTTCATGTTCGTTTCTTAATTTTTCAGGCACTTTGACAAACCATACGCTTGAAAGATTACATCCAGTATGAATGTGAGGTGGATTACTTTCCCCTGCTTTCATAAAATTGACCCAAGCTGACTCAAGATTAAGATTTGTAACTCCTGTATTATAATATTTAGAAAAGTCTATAATAAAGTCTTTATAATATTTAAGTGTAATTTCATGAAATTTTTTTAAATTAATAAAATATTCTTGTTTAATAGTAGCCGCTAAAGTTTTTCTTGCATCTAGCTTTTTGTTTTTAATACAAAGTTTATTTAATAGTTTTAAATCTTTAGGTGTAATCATGCCATTGTATACAAATGGACCCCATTTAAAAACTCTTTTTTTTATTTCCATGGATCTCCAACGCTCCAATTTACGATAGATTTTCTTGTTCCTGATTTTACAGGTTTAACACGGTGCCATATATAACTAGGGAAAATTACTATTGTACCTTGTTGTTTAACTTCTTTACATTGTAAAATAACTTTTTCTTTACGGGCTAAATTAGTCACATCAAATTCTACTTCTCCACCAGTAAATTTTTTTGGATCTGTTAAATTACATATTAAAGACACCTTTCTAACTTTACCGTTAAAGTTAGGATCTTCAGAAGCAAAAGGTGCATCAAATGAATCTTGATGCCAATGATAATAATTATTTTTTTTATAAACTGTGTATTGAAAACTTTCAGACCAAGTTAAATCATAACCCCAACCTGCATTTTTATTAGCAGTATTAATATAAGATGAAAACAAATCGTAAAGCCATTTATCGTTTAAAAAACATAATTGAGACTTTCTAAACTTCTCTACATATTGTCTTTCTTTTTTTGTTGCTTTTTTTTCGCTACCTATATTTTCTATTGAACCCATTTTTAATTTTTTAGCTTCGCCATATTTTATTATTTTTTGACAAGTAGCTTTAGACAAAGCTTTTTCAAAGTACCAATAAAAATTTCTTTTAATCATTAAAAAGTTTCTTTCAATTTTTCTAACATTTCTTTTGGCATCTTTTTAATCATAGGAGTTAGTTCTTTCTCTAGATCTTCATGACTCATGACGCCATATCTTCCGTTTATACCATAGTCTACATGTAAATAGCAACTATTCTTTTTGAACGGTCCATATTTTACATGAAAACCTTTAGGAACCATTTTTTTATTTTCTTGGTATTGTTTTAATTTTTTAATAGTGGACGACAGTCTATTAGGTTCTGTGTATACTTTTAACATTCCTAAAGCTAAATCGTTAGGACTATCGGTGGTTATGTAAAAACCTACTTTATTAGGTTTATATTGTTCCGGAATTATCCCTAATACCCAAAAACAATCAAACGATTTACAATCTATGGGTCTGTCATCATAGGTTTTACATCCAACACCAATATCACAGTTCTTACACCACTCGTAAGCTTTCTTTTCTAAACGAGGAACAGCTGGAAATTTACAACATAAATTACAATCTCCGCAGGATCTAGGTTTAGCATTTAAGGCTTTTATAGAATCTTCTTTTTCTTTTTCTAAACGATCAAAATGTTTAGGATCAATTTCAAGAATAATTTTTCCGTCAGCATCTTTCATTTTACTAGGTCTGACACCTAAGCTGTGTTTATCGTATAGTTCTTTTTTGTATATGTCTTTCATGGTTTATACATATATTTTATATTACTTTTATTCAAGGTGAAAATAGCATCTTTTTCAGTCTCTACGATGGGGTACCCTTTTAAATTAAAAGATGTATTAAGCAGTAAAGGCACCTCTGTTCTTTTATAAAATTCTTTAATTAAATCATAATATTTAGGATTTTGTTTTCTTTTTAAAGTTTGAAAACGACAAGTGCCATCTACATGCACGACGGCAGGAACTTCTTTTAAAGCTTTAGGTTTTGCATCTATGGCAAAAGTCATATAAGGAGATTCATCTAATCCGTGCATATCTAAATAATCATTTCTGTGTTCATATAATATAGTAGCAGCTGTTGGCCTCCAAAACTGTCTGCCTTTAAATTTATTTACAATCTCTTTTGCTTTTAAATTTCTAGGATCAAATAAAAAAGATCTGTTACCTAAAGCCCTAGCCCCCCATTCGGAGTGTCCTTGAAAAATAGCTATAATTTTTTGATTTAAAATTATGTCTACAGCTTCTTTTTTATCTTTAATAATTTTCATAATATAAAACTGCTCCCACAGCTGTGCCTCCATCATAAGGTATTGGATCTACAAAAAAATTTAATTCAGGAAATAATTTTACTAATTTAAAATTATTTGAACAATTCAAATGATATCCACCCGTTAAAATTATATTTTTACAGGATGAGTATTTTTTAGCTTTTTCAATTAATTGAACACACTCTTTAAGAGTTTTTTCTTGAGCGTCTCGCCCAATCTCAACTTTTTCTTTTAACTTTCTATCAATATTTTTTCCTGCATATGCAGCTAATCCCATTAATTGTCCTTCTCCGTTTTCACCAAAACCTGCTTTGTAAGTAGATTCTAAATAATAATATCCACCAACACTAGCATTAGTAAAATAACAATCTGTTTTTTCTTGTTCTTTAAAAACGTTATAATTAATATATTTTTGTTTTTTCTTACATTTTAAAATATCAAATCTACAATTAGAATATAATTTATAAAGTGTCTTTATGTTTTTATTGTTTATATAATAAATAGAGTCTAAAGCTTGGAAAGAATGTTTTACTTGTTCTCCTCCTCCATCTCTAACAATAGCAATAGCTTCTTTAAATGGACTAAAATAATACCCACAAACAGCGTGATAAACATGATGATGTTGCCAATCAAAATAATAAGATTTATATTTTATTTGTTTTAATAAACTTTGATATATTTCAAAATCTGATATTGAACCATATCTACCAAAAGACGATATTGCAACACAATCAAAAGATATGTCTTTAAATTTTTCTAATACCTTATACTTGTAATCAGTATCCTCATTTATGAAACCTTTAAGTTTATTAAATCGATCTTCTTCGTAGTATTCTTTTAATTTTTTATTTTCAAACAGAGCAAAAGAAACGTGATGAGAAATGTTTACCCCTAATATTTTTTTCATTGCTTTCTATAAAGTTGGTGTCTCATACCAAAAATTTACAGATAAAGCAACTCTCGTTCCGGAAGTAATATTGTCTACAGCGTGTGGTGTATTATCAAAAACTACTAATCTATTATATTTAGGTTCTATTTTTTGACCATTATCTAATAATAAATTACCACCTTTTATTTTATGTGGATATCCATAATAAACAACATTTTTTACAGACTTTTTTAAGATTGATTTTTCTTTCCATATTGTTTCATCTTTATCAACGTGCCAATCTAAATCGTCTTTTAAAAAATTTATCCAATACTGACAACAAACTGATTTTTTAATTATTTCTTTATTTATTTTTTTAAATATTTTATCTGTGATTATAGATTCAAATATATTTTTTGACTTATGTTTTTTACCTATCCAAAAATATTTATTAGTTTTATTAAAAGAATATTCTTTCCAAAGATTAATATTATTAAGTTGTTTAAGAGTTTTTTTGTTTAAAAAGTTGTCAATGACAACCATAAATTATGGAGTTGGTTTTTCTATTGTGCTATCAAATGTCCAACTTGAATCTGCAGGATTCCATAAATATTGATCTAAATGTGTTTCTGCTTGTCCTTCAACTGAAGATGCGATTGTACCTAACCATCTTTGATTTTCTTCATCCCACACAATACCTGTAAATTGTGTATTAACACCATCAAGATCAAAAAATACTTCTTCAGCTCCTGGTTCTCTAACAGGTGCTTCATATCTCCAATGAGAAGTATTTAATGTCCAAGAAGGAAATAATTTCTCACCACAAAAAACATCCTCAGCAGGACGATATTCTCCTCCTACGATAGGAAAGTTTGCTCTTATAGAACCACCTTTCTTGCATTCTATCCAAGCTACTTCGTTTGGTTTTAAACCGCAACCTGGTTGTGCATCGTCATCGCCTGCAACGGCTATTCTAGTAACAATGTTATTAGCATCTATAGCTGCAAAATCCTTCATAATTAACTACCGTCCAATGTTCCACTTACTGTGAATGTACAAATTTTAGCAGCTCCGTCTGGACCAGGTGAAGTTGTAATCGTGTTTGTTCCTGGTGCAATAGTTCCGGCAAAGTCAGCTGGCGCTCTAATTATAACTACACCGCTTCCGCCATCTCCACCCTGACCACCGGTGTGAGGTCCTCGTCCTCCACCTCCGCCGCCAAGAGCGTCCGATCCATCGCCGCCAGTTCCGCCAGTTCCGCCGCCGCCAGTTCCGCCGCTAGGTGCAGATGTAGTGTTTTGTGTCGATCCGCCACCGCCTCCAGCGTAAGTCACTGAAGCTCCTGTAATAGAATCTGCTGAACCATTTCCTGGGCTTGTGTCTGAGGCGTTATTTGCAGATGGGCCTCCGCCTCCGCCGCCACCCGCTCTGTTTGGTGGTGGACCTGCTGCTCCATTTCCACCTTGTGGTGGTGAGAATGGTGGAGTGTTTCCTGACGCTACAGTCGTATTAGGATAAGATCCGCCTCCGCCCGCGCCTCCAGTATCTCCGGCAGATGAGTTATCTCCGCCTTTACCACCCCCATGAGAAGTTAAAGTTCCTGATAAAGATCCTCCGCTAACCTCAGAGTTACCTCCAGGTGTTGCAGGGCCTCCTCCTACATAAGATTTTCCTGGATCTCCGCCCGATCCTACAGTTACTGTTAAAGTTTCATTTGAAAAAAAAGTTTCACCGGTAATTTTTCGCATACCGCCGCCACCGCCTCCAGCTCCTTTGGAATTTCCTCCGCCGCCGCCGCCGGCAACTAATAAAACATCAATTGAATATTCAACTGGAGCTCCTGCTGTAAGACCAAGTCCTTTTGCTGATCCTGCTCCAAATGACGCTAGTATTGGCATGTTCTTTCTCCTCCTATGTTATTACGCAAACTGTGTTTGTGCTGCAAGCGCTGTAAACGCAGCGTCACCAGTTTTAATAATTGTATATGTATAAGCATCAACGGAGTTAGCGTTACCTGCTGAAGGTGCTGATCCACCTTGCCATTCCGGAGTCACTGAACTGCCATCGATTGTAACCGCATTGTTGTAATAAGGTGTACCAGTGTTTGTTGTTAAAAAGGCAACAGTGACTGACTCGCCTGTATCCATGATTGCGTTTAAAGTTGTTGAACCATCGCCTCTAAAGTTAACTGTGAAGTTACCTGCTGAAGCTGATGTGTGGTAAAGAATAGCTTGTGTAATTACATCATAGTTTACTGTTCCAGTTGTACCCGTTGCAGCAATAGTTACTTTTTCTGCTAATTGTTGAATTTTACCGGCTCCTAAAGTTACTCTTCCAGTTCCTTTTGGACTTATAGTTAAGTCGATGTTTGAGTCACCGCCTGTTGCAGATAAACTTGGACTGTTACTTGTTGCTGCGTTAG
>CAACVD010000204.1_pt1 | contig 27819 bp, 39 predicted proteins | sample 2381771 | NCBI WGS metagenome assembly CAACVD01 (sample SAMEA5211965, study PRJEB30684) | marine metagenome | biome: Marine; feature: Epipelagic; material: Water | collected 2015-10-15 | depth 15 m
TGTATCAAATTTAAAACAAACAATTATGGCACACTTCGCTAACCTTGACTTAACTATATCATCTTCAGACAGTTCCTTGATGTCTTGTGATGTTATGAATGTAATGCAATTAGCTTCCTTCCATCTTTTATTTATAGCCTTCTTAGCTGCATACTTAAAAATTATCTTTGCTCTCCATATTGGTCGCTTCGCCATCTTCTAATCTCCTTATGTTGTTCTTAATTTCTTTGTTTGGATCTTTAAATGTAATCATACAATAAGCAAAGATCAATCCAATGAAGATCAACAATGAATATGCAAATGTAATCATCTCCTCTATCATAACTTACGCTTCGTCAAAATCATGCTTTCTAACTTATGAGCTTCAACTCTTCTATTGCTTTTCTTTAATAGATAAAGATTGTAGTAAGCAAGTGCCTCTGACATCAATGCTTTTAAATCTTCACTATCGTAGTCGTTTCTGCTATCTTCAATGTGAGTTGCGACCTGCTTGAGAATCTTTACACTCTCTTGTTTTAACTGTCCTTTTTTCATAATAATTATTTTAATCTTTTCGCTTTATTTATTGTGTTACCTATTGCCTTTTGACTTCTTTGATGTTTTTGAAAATCAGTCAACTGTAGTTGTTGCCTTTGTAACTGCGCTTTGGTTTTATATTCTTTTAGCCATATATTCCAATTACGAACATTGACAAAGCCCCCATGTTCAGAGTTTCTTATACCTTGCTCAAAAGCAAAAGTAACCTCCTCCATCTCCATTGATCCATAAAACCTAGAGAGGTCATCTACAAGAAACTTAGCCATCATTACAATCTGTTGAGTGTCAGGCTTTTGCCCTAGCATCATGTAGCACTTACTTAGTAGATCAACACAATCTAAGTTTAGTTGTTCAAGATTGTTGCTAAATCTATACCATATCTGATTACCTTTTTTCGTATCCATTTAGATTTCTTTCGTGCCTCCCTTCTAACCTTTGTCTATCTTGATGATCGTTAGAACATAAGCCTGTTATTAAATAAAATCCATCCCATTCAGAAGCAGTTCTATGCCATTTCTTATTAGTCATAGCCCTCTGCCACATTTTGTTGATGAATGGTTTGTCTTTTGATTCATCAATCTTTTTCTGTATTTCTTCTTTACTCATCATTTGTTTATCATTTGTCTTGCTTGTTGCCAAGTATCAAGAGATTGTTCTACTTTACTTTTAGTTTGTGTTGTTGTTGTATTCTTTTCCCAAGTCCTTACAGCAGCCTTCCAATCCTTCATAGGATTCTTTCCTACCTTCCAACCGTTGGATGAGTAGTAGTCAAAAAACTTCTGTGGATCAACCATGTTGTTTCTTTCAGAGCAATAATCAATTATGTCATCAATTATTGGTTTTGCAAACCTTTTGGCTTTAGCTTTATCTTTAACTATAACTATATCTTTAGCTTTATCTTGTACCCTATCAGGTAGGGTTTGTGAACCCTTCAGATACCCTTCAAGATTATATTTTTGTAATAGTGCTATAACTGATTTATGAACATTAGAGTTAGGGTTTAGTTCACCATATTGAAAGTCAATAAACTCAGGAATAAACCACTTATCTCCATTATCAAATATTACTATCTTATCAAGAAATGATTTTGGTAACATATCGTAAATCAATTCTTCTCCAACCCTAATAGATGCTACTTCTATATCTACCTCCCAAATTCCTGCGTGATTACAGTCATCTAATATATAGAACCAAAGCAGCTTGTGTTGTGGTGATAATTCTCTGACAAATCTTTTTTTCCATTTGTCTGTGTCTGTCATTCGTTTTGCCATAATTGTTTGTTTTAAATTTGATACAAACTTACACCTTTTTTTATTAAAACAAAAGTTTTTTAAGTTTTTTCTGTTTTATGTATGTCATAAGCTCAATATCATGAGTAGATCCTGCTCTAGGTTTTCTTCCTCCAAGAGAAAAATTACCTGCAAGATTATTTAATCTTTCATACAATATACCATCGGTAAAAGACCAACACATAATCAATGGCTTCTTGTGTGTGGTTTGAAACTGCTGACCATCAATAAGTTTACGCATTGAAACCAACACAATATCTTTATCTCCTATGTTTTGATTTACGCATCCTTTAACTTCAAAGCCACAAATAATGTCTAACCGCTTGTCAAGAACCTGATAATCAATACTTGACCATTGTTCAGCAGGAACATAACTGAAGTCATACTTATTACAGAATGATCTAACAGCTAGTTCCTGCCTCCTAACATCATTTACGGTTTCAAATTTCATTGACCTCGCAATCAAACTTTTCTATCAATAATCTTACCTTAAAAGGGTAAGCCATCATCTTCTGCAACAGTTTCAGGCTGCTCCGACTTAGCTGCTGTATGACCTTCTTCCTTAACAGACCAAGCCAAGATGTTATTGTAGTAGTTTCCTTCGTATAAACGACCTCTAATGTCTATCTTACACTCCACAGGAGTTCCTACAGCCATAGCACCGATCTTGTCAATGTTGTCTTTTACAACCTCCATTTTTACTGATTGAGGATAGTCCCCACCTGTATTGATTACAAATTCTCTTTTTTTGAATCCACTTTTGAACGCTTTAGTTTCAAAGATTGCCTCAATAGTTCCTTTAATTTCCATTTTCAAGTTCTTTTAAATAATTAATTTCTGATTTGATTTTATCTACTCTATCGTCAAGTAGTAGTTTTTCTCTTTCTAATAACTCTAGTTCATCATTAAGTGTTACAAAGCTGTTCTGCTCAAACACCATATCTCTGACTCTGATGTATTCTAATATGCTTTCTTTGTCATACTCTAAATAACCCTTCATTGTTTTGTGATGATGTATCACAGTTGCGTGATTCATTCCAAAAACACTTGATATTTTAGCGTAAGGCAAGAAGTAATGTCTGCGTAAAAAGTAGAAAAACATTCTCTTTGCTGACACAATATTAGATTTTCTATTAGTGCTTTCCAACTGCTCTTGAGATATGTTGTAAACAGCGCATACAGCATCTCTAAGAGGTTGGTATTTCTTGTATTCTAAATCTTTAGCTGTCATCTCTTATAATGCTTATGAGGTCATTAATATCAAGGGTTTCCTTAATCTTATCTTGTGATGAAAGACACTCTATGTGTTTTAATCTTAATAGGCTAGGGTTTGCTAGATATTTGTTTACAGTTATATGTGTAACACCTGTACATTCGCTAAACTCTTTCTTTGTTACTCCTAACTCTCTTATGAGAGATTCTAATTTGCTACTTGCTTTTTTCATCTGTTTACGATTTCTAGTTCTATATCGAACTCGTTCTTATATAATTCTTTAATCTTACTATCAGGTAGTTCAAGGTATGTGTCAACAAATGTTGAGTTTATTCCCATCTGATCTTTCAATACTTTGCCATTTGGATCTCCACCTTGCTCTCTAATCTTCTTTATCTGACTTCTTGTGATGCAAACTATTGCACCTACCTTTGTCATTGCGTGTTTTCTAATTGCCATCTCTAAACATTCTTTTATATTGTTCTCTAGGATCTGTCGGTATCTCATCTTGCTTTAGCCTAAATATTAGCTCTGATGCCTCTATTTCTGATAACTCCAACATACCTGATTCTATTTCTTTTATCTGTGATTCAGGATATGGACACCTACTTAGCAATGATTCTATGATTGCAATTTGTGGTAAGTTGATAGGCTCATCACTAAGTAGGTCATCTATCCAATCCATTACTCTTCCATCATTTCATCCTGACCAAACACTCCTTGCTCATAGAAACCTGTCAGCATCAATACTGCTCTTGATTTAGCTCTCTTCTCTGCCATAGCCACAGGAAACTTACCTGCAAGTCCCATAGTGTTCTCTTTGGATGATTCACCAAAAGATTCAACTCTTGTCTGACCAATGTCTTTACCTTTAGTCATAAGAGCTACACATCTAATAACAACCCAATCCTTTTGCATAACGATAGGTTCGTACTCTAAATGAATGTTTCGGTTACTGATAATCTTATCAATACCTGATCTTGTGATAATAACAAAGCCACGCTTGTCTTTATACACATCTTCCTTTACTAGACCATTAGCAGTAAATAATCTTGCTAATGCTTCTTTTCTAGTTTCTTTTACTAATTCTGCCATTTGTTAATTGATTTATGTGAATAACTGCTGCAAACATACAACTATTTTACAATATACCAAAAGAAAATAAATAAAATTATAAAAAATGTTACTTTAAATACACTTTACTACCGAGATCCATAGGAATAAATAACCCTATTTTTCCTCCATCAAGAACGATGCCACAGCCAAGAGTAGGCTTTTTAGGAAAGTTTTTACCATAAGAAAATGCCATAGCATCCACATCAATGCCACAACCTACATTTAAGCCGAATATAAGGTCATTACGAGATGCCATGTAGTTAACACCACCAAATGAGTGGCAATGTCCTATAACGGTAGATTGTCTGTTTGCAGTAGCTCTATTGACTGCTGCTCTAGCTCCACTACTACCTGTTCCATGCTCATACAAAACACCATCAATCTCCCATTGCAGCTCCCACTTCCATCCTCTTGGTGCGTTCCATATATCTTCATAGGACTTTAAGAATCTTTTAGGAATACCTGCTGTGGTAGCCTGACGAAAAGGCAAAGCAGAATGATTGCCCACGCAAACTTTAACATCAGGGAATGTTTCATACCACTTCTCCATAGCTTTCTGAGCCTGTTCTGCCTCTGTTTCTGCATTAGGCATATCAGTTAGCTTCTCATGGTATGACAGGGCTGCGTTGTCCACCTCATCGCCAATATGCACTATCTCTGATACACCGAAGCGATCAAAGACCTCATAGCAAAAATTCCTGTATTCAGGGTGGCAGAAAGGTTCATGCGTATCACCAATGATGCCCACATTGTTGCCATTTCTGTGCTGTTGGATAAGATCAAACTCTGCTTTTGATAGTCTTGGTCGGAATTGTTTCATTGTCTGTATGTTTGCGCAATTATACAAAAAAAAGTGGGAATAACCAAATACTCCCACCTTTTAATCAAAACAAACGTAACAAAACACCCTTAGGAAAAGGGTTAAGAAATGTAAATATAGCAATAAAATACTAAACTAAAAATTATTTCTTTGTTTTTTCGTAAGATCTTCCTCCAAAGTATGCACCAAAGGCTGTTAACGCTAGTAGCTGCCATAAATCCACCCAAGAATCTTTGATTTCTAATTCAACAAAACTAAAATCAACGAGAGTAAATACAGTAAGAACAAGCAGAAGAAAAGCCAAGCTAAGAGGTCGTATTGATTTAGTGAGCCAATTACCCTGCATATCTGCTTCCCAACGTTTTGTAACTTCTTTTTGAATATTATAGTCATAATCTAATATTTTCTGCTTTATTTCTGCTTTTATTAGTTCTTTCTCTTCTGCTGAGGTGTGTATCTTATCTATAGCAGTTCCAACGCTATCTACCAAACTACTTGCACCTGAACTAAAAATTTTTCCCAATATACTCATATCTTTATCTTTATCTTTAACCTTATCTTTATCTTTAGCTTTATTATATAGGGTATGTTATACCCTTTGTGAACCCTTTATTTATCAAAAAAATCATTAGTGTGTTTGTATTCAATAAACACTTGTTCGCCTAAATTTATGGCATCTAAAATTCTTTTGTAAACTCTTTTGTAGGCTTGTGTAGATTTGCCTATAAAACCACCTGTGATCAATCCGTTGTTTTCTTGTGAATCACCAACCAATAAACACCCCATAGTATGCTCATCAGTATTTCCACAATGTATGAGAATATACTCAAAGTTAGGAACATTAGTGATATGAAGCATACCATCGTGTATATCAGAAAACCTTTTACTATATTTATTATGAAATCCACCTTCTTTTCGTAACTTTATTTCATACCTTCCGTAAGGTATCATAGTTTCTCCCTTCACTTTTACATCCCTCTCCTCATCTTCTAGAGTGTAACAAAGAAAATCGTAACCTATCCAACTTTTTTCTAGCAACATACCATTCGTGCTGTCAGACGATATGTTGTAGCGCAATACTACTAATTCCATTACTTCTTTTTGATAAACTCTAGTATTATATCTATCTTTTTCATCATCTCGTTGATGTTGTCTGCTGCTCTTTCATGATGACGTGAAAACTGATTTTTTACCTCATACAACGAAAAAACGAGGAAACGATAAAGAGCATACAAAGCTCCTAATAGTAAAACTAATGGTAAACCATAACCCTCTATAAGTTGTAAAATTTCTTCCATTACAGTTTACAATATTCGCATTTACCAAAACATACTTTTTTAAATGTAGCATAGTATAACAAAATACAAACTACTGCCTTTATTTTATCTATCATTTTTACAACTTTTAATTTTAGCAAATTCTTTTTCTAATTCGTGTATTTTATCTTCACACTCGTTTATTATTTTTATCTTCTTCTCCAATCGTTTTTCTAACACTAAAATATCTTCATCAAGTTGTGCTATTTGACTATACGCAATACCCATCGTAAATATGATACCTATAATCCAAATTATATTCCCAACGGATAATGTTAAATCTCTCTGTATCATCTTCCTTGTCCACGATATTTCTTCTTATGACCAACCTGACCTTGTGAAGCGTTTTTAGAGTGCTTCTTGCGCTTTACCTTCTTTTTTTGTGTGTATGTTGATCCTACTTTTCTAGACATTATTTATTTGAAAAAAAGTAAGTTACCAAAGCACCAATAACAATAGTCCACAATCCCCACAAGGCTCTCTGCATATTCAATCTTGCAGATGTGTTTTTGTTTACTCTTGAAACTACACCGTTATCAGGATTTAACAGCTTCTCTGTAAGCATATCTAGTTTGCTATCCATCTTGTCTAGCTTATCATCCATAGAGTCCATTCTTTGTTTCATTAGAGCTATTTCTTGTGCTGTTGTGTCCATTTTATGATGTATATACAACTTCTATAGTAGAGTTCAATCTACCCTGTGTAGATGAAGCTGCTGTAGGTTTTAGTGTTACTATTAAAACATCACCTGCTGCAAAAGTAGAAGACGTGGTTAAACTTGTCGTATCAAATACATTTGGAGTAGTATTACCCTCCCCTGTTTCAGTCATTGTATCTCCTAGTTGTGTCAATGCAAAACCTGATGAACTTTCATCAGTAGGAGTTCCTTTGTATAATTTTATTTCAAGGCTTTTTGAGCTGTTGATAGCAATAATACCTGTAAAGGCATTTACATATCCTGCTCTAGTACAATATAGCTGCGCTTGTGCAACTGCATCTTGTGCATCAGCAGTAGGGTTTGTAACGATTGTATCAAAAGAGTGTTGAGTACCCCCTGCATAAGTTGGAGCATACTCATCTGTTGTGCTTTTACTTATAAGACCTGCCACTCTTACAAAATGTGTTCTTCTAACAGTATCGTCATGCCAAGTTAAAGATCCTGATGAGTTCTTAGTAAGAACGGTATCGTTAGCTGCTGTGCTAAAATCTTTAGGCACATGAATCTGATCGTTATCTAAGCTGCTATGTTCGTTACTTGCCATATTATACTGAAGCTACTAAAATTTCTACATCTACATCGTTACTTGCAGGATTTACCTGAACACTTGCTATATCAGCCATAGTTCCAAAACTAGGAGAGGTATCTGCCTCAGCTAACATAAGATCATCAGGTGCGCCTAAAATGTGCGACTCTCCTGCTGCTAATCTTATTTGATAAAGAGTAGCTGCTCCAACGATAGCCAATTCAACAGGATTTGTATCATCAAGATTTGTTACCCTGATGTATTTTGCATCCTCAAGATCAATAGCATTGTCAGATGCAAAAGCATTGCCATTGAATGTAGCAACAGTAGTTGTTTGACTTGCTACACACTTAACGATTCTCTTGAATACCTCATTTATACCTGCTATCTCTAAGGTTTTTGTTCCTCCGTATTCTGTTCCTCCTAGCGATAACTGCTCTGTTATTGTAACACTAAGGGTTGCGTTAGTTATTGTACTTGCCATTTTATTTCTTTATTAGTTTTATTTCTGTAATTAGTTCTTCCTTCATTATGTTTAGAAACTTTACAAGTTTTTCTTTATCAACCTTATTGTAGCCACCACCACCATGCTCCTTACCACACATCCAAGATCCATCAGGCATTTGGTGTTCCCATCCATCAGGACAGTTAGGGTTTTTTCTTGCGTTCTCCGTTTCTTTCATCTTTTCCTTTACAGGATGTCCTTTTGGGAGTAAATCTGTGTCGTGAGTACCACCTTGAAAACGACCCTTTTTCATAACGAAAAGAAAAGAATTTACTCTTGCGTATGCCCATTGTTCCTCAGATTTAACATTCGGTCTAACCGATTCTCGATTTGTTCGGTAAGCACCGATGCCACGATCAAAAACTTTCTCTAACTTCTTGTAAGTAACTCTAGGATTCCAATCCACCTTCAAGTCCTTTACTTCTTCGTTGTGTTCTTTTACCTTCGCCTCTAATCCCTTCTTTACAGTTGGAGATACGTTTTTAGGGTCTTTACGACCTTCTAGCTTCTTTGTAAGCTCAAGTATCACATCCTTCATTCCCTGCTCTCCTAAGTTACCTATGACACCCCATTTGATCTGTGCAACAACACCTGCAACATTGCTAAGGTTTGGCTCTACATCACCCTTGAACTTTTGACCATCTCTAAAATGTCTTTTCGCCCAAGACTCTCTCTCTTTGATCCACTCTTTTATTGCCTCTGTGTCCTGACCATCTCTAGCTCTACCCCAAAGCATAAATGCTTCATTGCCACGAATGTTGCCTCCTGCCTTCCATATCTTTGGCTGCTGCTCTTTTAGATTCTTAGCAAACTCATAGCTGAACTGCTTCTCTTCACTATTTCGTAAAGAGATCTTCTTGTCATCACCTTTTTTTGGAAAATCTGTTGGCATTAGTAAAAAATTATTCCGTTCATTTTTCTTGCTACATCACCATCGTTAGGTGTCATGTAATCTCCATCCTTACCGTAAAGTGGGTAGTCATTTGTCTGATCCTCATGTGTAATATAAGAGATCATGTCATCACTCATAACTTGAGCCTTTCTGAAAGTGTCAGATTTCATTTGATTAAACTGCTCTACATTTGCAGGACTACTAAACTCTGATACATTTATAACTACACCTGCTGATGTGGTATTGTATTGAATCTCATTCATTACTTCAAATCTAACATACCAACATAAAGCAGGCTTTAGATAATGAGTAAGTAGATCAGAGTTAGCTGTTGTAAGAGTTGAGTTGTGGTTTTGTGTTTTAAGCTCCTCGTACATATCTAAACCCAAGATAGGTTTGATGTGTGCCAACTCAGCAATGTCAATAATAGATTCTGATATTAGTGAAGTATCTGTGGCTTGATTTGTAAAAGCCTGAGCAATTACTTCTGATGCTGTAACTAAATTATTGTATTGTCTTACATTTGCCATACTACTGATTATTTGTAATTACTGTTTCTGTTTTCTCAACCTTAATTGACTGTCTATCAGTAAGAAGCATATCGCCATCTTCTATCGCTTCTAAATCCTTGTCTAACATCATTCTTTGCTCATTGATAGTAAGAACTTGTTTTGGATCTAAATCAGATAGGAAAGATATTGGTGGCTCATAAACTACTCGTAAGTCAGAAGTATCAAGACCCAACTCCTTGCCTAACACCTTTCTTATTGGTGCTAGAAGGATGTTTGTGGTATCTTTGATAACTGTACTCATTGCTAGTTCATAAGCAATTCTTATCTCACTACCTGTGTTGTTCATCTTTCCTGATGACACAATACCACTCAAGGCAGGTTGCCATCTGTGAGCAGTAATAATGTTTTGATCGGTTAACTTCTGTAAATCTAAGAAGTCCCCATCTTCCTTGTTGTTGATGATCTGAACATCAGTTCCACTACTATCATCTCCATTCTTAACAAGGAATAATATCTTTGAGTTGTTGCCACTACCTGTTAGCGTATCTTTGGCAGTTTCAACAAACTTTTCTGCTTCTGCTTCGCCAAAATCTCCGTTAACAGTAACAATGGCAGAAGGACTAAATCCATTCTTAAATGCTGTGTGGTTAAATTTACCTATCTCGTAATCAATCGCTATATGCTCCAAAGAAGCAACATAGTCAGGTAAACCGTAAAAGTTAAATGTGCTTTCGTAATCCTTGTAATGAACAATGAATCTACTTCTAGCAACTCTAGGATAAACAGGTATAACCTGCTTTTTCTCAGGGCTTCTCTTGTAGTTTGTCCAATCAGGATGAAAGCAAATGGATTGCTTGTTTTTGCTAACTCTAGCTGTAGAGGCATCTTTGTGATAGAAGTTGATTCCTCCATCGTAGATAACCCCTTCTAAGTATGCGTTACCGTATGTAAAGTAATCGTCAGCTAGTTTCTTAAATACATCTTTTAAACTCTCTCCATCAGCATTAACATCCTCTATAAAAGAAGATAATGCTTCATTAGAAGTAGAGAAACCACTACCTGTGGTAAATGTGGTTTTTTGAGCCAAGACAGATCTATGTGTAGATGATTGTCTTTTTAATTCAGCTAAGTATTGTGGGAAGAGGTTGTCCTTTCCAAATGGAATGTACTCCTCTCTTATCTTATCTAAATCCTTCTCCTCTGTACTTACTTGAGGTGTTGAAAGATTTACAAAAGCGTACTTTGTCCCAAATTTACTTTTTATCTGAGGCTTCTGATTTTTTTGCTTTGGTTTTCTTTGGTGCTGCATCTTTTACAAGTTCTACTAGGTCATTATCTCCCATTTCGTAAACAGCCTTCAACTGCTCTTGAGTAGCTTCACTCCATTTAAAGTTTAGACCACCAACGAAAAAAGCGTGTCCTTTTTTTAATCGTGCTTTATACATAATACAAGTATAGTAAAAAAGATGGAAAGGGCAAAATGCCCTAACCAATCTCTTTTAGTTAATATTAAGTTAATGCTACTGTTCCTCCTGATGGATTAGGATTATAAGTACCTGTGTATGTTCTTGGTAGCTCTCCTGACATTGCAGTTATAGTTACCGTAACACCGTTCTCATCACCTAGAGCAGCACCTGTTCCACCTTCTATGGATGTCATTCGTGCATACATTTGATTATTCGCTACATCAGTACTTAACTTGTACTCTTCAGAAACACCTACTACATACTTAGTGCCTTCAAAAGCCTCTACGATACATATTAGATCCTTGTTTGCTAATTCGTACAAAGCAGCTAAGTGATCATCGCTAATACGAGGAACATAAAAAGTAACAGTATTTTCAAACATGATAGTACCACCTTCTTTTGTACCTGTAGTAGTCAATGAGCCTGTACCTTGCTTTAATTCAAACAGTTTCATGCCTCCATTAGTCAAAGCACTAATATGGTGGTCGCCTGCTGCTGAATCAAAAGTAACAGCAGATGTTACACCAAACTCGCCTATTGCGATGTGCTTCAGACCACCTCTTACTTCTAAATCCTCATGGGTTACCCCTATTGCTTCTATTGCCATTTTATTTAGGTTTTATAAGTTAAAAATTAGGGGGAGTATTTCATCCCCCTTAATTAAATTCAATTATTAGTAGCCTGCAGTTTCCATTGTGTTAGGAGTGTAGAACACAGCTAACTTAGCATCTTTCAATGCACAACCAACAGAATAAGCTACTCTGAAACGATACTCTTTGTTATCGTTAGAATACCATTGCTCTACAGAGTTACTATTAAAGTCAGTTGCAACAACGAAAGCATCTTTTGTTGTTAATACAGCTCTGTGAGTTTCATTAACACTTGTACAACCATTGATTGCAGTAGCATTTCCTGCTGATGCAGCAATAGCAATATCCCAATCTCTACGAACAACAATAGGAATACCTCTGTACATTAGTTGTGGCATACCATTAACTAAAGTTCCGTAACCACCTGCTGCATAACCTGTTCCTTCTAAAGTAACTAAGTAGTCATCAGCAATATCTCCTGATACGAAGAATACGTGATTTCCTGCGCCTAATAACTCAGGAGAAGCAGTATCGTATAAACCTTGTAAGATTTTAACACCATTACCTACTACTAAAGCAGCATCGTCAGCTTGTGTAGATAAGCCTGAGTATGTTCTTGCAATTTGAGTAGCACCTGCATTACGCATAGCTTCAAAGATACCATCATAGATACCGAAATTAGCATCAGGAGTTGATGAATCTAAAGTTGATAACCATAGCTGACGATTGAAGTCAGATTGTACACCTTCTGCGATTAAGCTAAGTAGAATGTTTTTTACAACAGTTCCATCAACATTATCAAAGTCGTGTCCACCTCTCATCAACTGACCTTTCATCTTGTTAAATAAAGAGTTTCCTGCAAAAGCGATTTCAGCTTCCATTCTTTTTGGTGTGATAGTTACAGCAGCACCTTTCTCGCCTGTTTCAGCAGCAAAAGGACCTGAAGCAAACTCCTTAGTAATACCACTTAACGCTTGGAATCTATCTAATACGATAGTTCCTGCAACATTAGGCATAACATCCATATATTGCATATAATCCTGACCTAAAAATAAAGGTTCAAGAATTGTCTTATTTACATCATACTGATTTACAGTAGGTAAACTTGCACTTGTATAAGCCATTTTAAATTAGTTTTAAATTATTATTTTAATATTGATTTAGCAAAAGCATCCCACTCATTTACAACCTCTTCAGTTGGAGTGATTGTAGGCTCTTCCTCTGCTTCTACAACAGTTTCAGTAGCTTCACTTTTGTTTAGCTTTGCTTCCATTTCAGCTATCTTGTTAGTCAATTCAGCGATTACGCTTTCTTTTTCACCAACTACATTAGACAACTCTTCTTTCTCTTCTTTCAAAGAAGTAGCATTGTTTTCAAGCTCTGTGAACTTGTTTACTACATCTTCATTGTCAGAAAGAACAACAGAAACTTCGCTAGGAGTAGAAACCTCATCTCCTTTGACAGCCATAACGATTTCTTCCTTAAGGCTGTTGAACCAAGTTTTCAATTCTTCGGTCATTTTAAAAAGTTTTTTATTATTACTTAATGTTAATATATCCATAACCTCTTTTTCATTTACATTAGTAAACTTAGAAAGGTTATAACTAGCAGCAACTTTTAGTGGTTCTGTAATATCATTTATAAAACCAAGTTCCTGTGCTTCTTGACTTGATAGCCATGTTTCCTTATCCATCATCTCAGAAAGAACATCGTAAGGTAACTTTGTCTGTCTTTGGTAGATTTCAATGATCTCATTTTTTATCTTGTCTAGAAGATCAGCAGTTTTACGCATATCTCCTGCTTCTCCTGCTGATTGTCCAAAAGGATTGTGTATCATAAAGAAACCATTTTCAGCCATCTCTATGTTATCTCCTGCCATAGCAATGACAGTTGATATAGAGGCAGCCAATCCTTCTATCTTGATGTTGACATATCCTTGATGAGAACGCAAAGTATTGTAGATAGCAAGTCCATCAAACACACTTCCACCAACAGAGTTGATGCGTAGTGTAATATCCTTCTTACCTATATTCTTTACTTCCTCAATAAAGTTTTTAGCAGAAGTACCGTAATCTCCTATCTCATCGTAGATAGAGATCTCAGCAACTTCTGACATATTTTTAATGGAGTACCAATTATTCATGATTACAAATATAATTATAGTTATATCGCTAAGTGCGAAAAAAGTTGTAAAAACTTACCTTATGTTATTCTTTTTTAAAAATTTATGCCTTTCTCGGTAAACAATGGATTGAGCTGTTCTGTCTGATATATCATATTTGATTGATAAATCCATGAAGGTGTATGTAGAACTCTGCTTGGTTTCATCCATTATTTTATTGAAATCTTTAATTACCATGTAGTCCCTTAGCTTCTTAGAATCAATCAATCCCTTCTCTACCAAATGCAATAATACATTCTTTATTCCTGCTCCTTCTGAGTATTTCTTCTTTACCTCATCGTAGATTAAATCAACAAACTCTAATACTATTTCTTCTTTGTTTTGTTTTACCATGCTGTAATATACTAAAAAGACGCTCTCGCTTCAAGTGCTGATATTCTGTTCTGTGTTGAGGTAACATCACTTTCTACTAATACCACTCTTTGTGTTCCCCCTCCACTAATCATGGATTGAACACTTTTTAACTCTCCACCCATAGCAAACTTCTCTCCTGTAGATAAAAGACCACCTTCAGCAAACTTAACACCGTTCCCATTGTAAGAGTTGATTGCTGATAGTATTGGTCTAAATGCTGCTGTTGAACGCTTATTTATAATGGCTTCGCCTCCTTCAGCTTCATGTATTCTACCACCTACAGCAAACTTAACACCACCATTAGCATGGGATGCTCCCTTGAACATTCCTCCTTGAAGTAAACCACCATTGGCGAATTCTGTAACAGTTGCTTCTCTGCCACCACCTGATCCACCAAGTAAGCCTTTTAGGTTTGCTATAACCGAAACCATCATACTAGCCATAGAGGCAACACGAAGAAATGCGCTGAATGGATCTCCTGCTACAGCTTGTTTTGCAGGAGCAGAAGTTGCTTCAATCAATCCCTTAATACCTGAGGCTACAGCAGCAGCCTGCGTAACTTTAATACCTATAGCAGTCAAAGCATTGTTTTCTCCTGTTGCCTTACCAACCTCCATTAACAACCTACCTGTTTCTTCTAATTGCTTTATTCTGTCAACATCAGCTTTTTGCTCAAGCTCTTTTCTTTTAACTCTTGCATTTAATAGTTTTTCTTCTATCTGCATCAATTCATCACCTGTTGCGAGGTTTTGATCCGTAACAAATTGAAGATGCTCTATCTCCATTTGTAACAACTTTGCGTTTAGGTCAGCTTTTGTTTGTATTTCTCCATTAGCAAAATCCTCCAAGAATCCTTGTCTTTCATTTCTGATAGCCATTTCTGCATCCATCAAAGCAGTAGCATCCTCTATTGCCTTATCACTATCTACAGTTTTTCCACCACCACCCCCTTCGGATGTAGTTGTAGTTGTTTCACCTTCTCCTGTTTCATCAGGTATAAAACCCTTTCCTATAAGCCTTTGCAATAATTCTGCTCTACCTTCTATTAACTTATTACCTTCTTGTGTTTCTTTACTAAGCTTCTTCTGAGCTAGTTCAAGAAATTGTATTGCGTTTTCTAAATCTCTAACTTCTTTAGGTTTCCCACCAATATTTTCTTCTCTTAATTGTGTAGTTAATTGTTCTAATATGTTTTGTCCTTGCTCAACTAAAGATAAATTTTCTTTTAAAGATAAACCTCTTGCATCCATTTGCTTTTCTATTAATCTTTCTAGGACATCTTCTCTTTCTAAAACCTTACTTAATCTGTCAGCTTCATCTTCTTGTTGTTCAGCTATTTTTTCACTTTCTTTTTGCAAAAGAATTTTCATGGCTAATTGGTCGTTTAACCCTTTCAAAGCTTTTTTAACATCTTCACTTGACGATTTTTCTGTATCTAAATGTGATAGATAATTAGGGTACTCTTTCTTTAGCTCTATAATTAAATTTTTTCTTTGTTCTTGTGAAAAATTTACTTTATTAAGCTCAATAAGAAATTTATTTAAAGAAAGTCTATCTTCATTGAGTTTTTCAGAAAGTGGAACTTCTGCTGATTTTGCTAAAAAGTTAAAAAATACTGCAAATTTATCTATAACACTTTGAAGATTTTCTCCTATTTGGTCAACAAGAACAATTTTTAGTCCATCAAGTGCTGAACTAAAACGAAGCATAGCACCCTGCAATGAATCTCCAACTGTATCAGCCATTGCTTTAGCAGCACCCTCAGACCTCTCAAAAGCAAGGATTTGACTTTCAATAGCATCAACACCTTTTACCATTGTAGCAAAAGCAGCTACTTGTCTTTGATCCACAACAGCCAACATTTTCTCTACATCAACACCTGCATCTCTTAATCTTTTTAGTTCAGCAACAAGCTCTTGTCCTGAACCAACGGTTTTACCTAAAGCCTTAGAAAGATCAGATGAGGGATCTCCCATTTTTAAGAATATGTTACGAAGAGATGTACCTGCAATAGATGCCTCAATACCTGCATCAGACAACTTACCCATTATCGCTGTTGTGGCTTCCATGCTAACACCCATAAGTTCAGCAATCGGAGCAACTTTTGTCATAGATGTTTGGAACTTCTCTAGGTCAAGAGCAGAGCTTGTAAACGAAGCAGCCATGACATCAGCAACTCTTCCTGCTTGATCTGCATCAAGATTAAAACCTCTAATAGAAGATCCTATAACTGTTGCAGTTCTAGCCAAATCTTCTCCTGTTGCAGTAGCCATATCAAGGGCAGCTGATTGAGCATCAAGTGTTTCAGTAGCACTAAAACCTAGTTTAGAAAAATTCATTTGAAGCTCCCCTACCTGCGTAGCTGTAAAGAATGTGGAACGACCAAGATCTTGTGCTGATTTTTCTAATTTAGAGAACTCAGAAGCATTTGCACCACTAATAGCTTTAACCTTTTGCATTTGAATATCAAAGTCAGCAAAAACACTTACACTATCTTGAATGGCATTTTTCATTGCTTGACTAGCTTTTGTGAAAGCCATTGTAGCCAAGTTTGCAGCAGTAAAAGCAGCAGTCATTTTCCCAACGAATCCAATCCCTTTTTTTGTAGAATCGTTCAACCCCTTGACCGATTTGGAAGCCTTGTTAAATTCGCTTCTTGTTTTCTTTACGTTTAACTCTAAGTTAGCAAACTCTGTAGCCTGTGATTTAGTAAGGGTTTCACTATCTTTGTGTTCCTTTCTTAAATCTTTAAGCTGCTTTTGATATTGTTGTAAACTTTGTCTAAGTCTAATGAGTTCTTCATTACCCTTAATATCAATCCTTAATACTTGTTTTTTTTCTGCCATTATACTTCGCTTGGTAATTTGTTAAACATAACCTCAATATCAAATGCAAAAGCATCCATAATCATTTGAGTTATTTTATCTTCGTTTTCTTTAAGAACCTGATCAATAAACCCTATTCTTCTTCCGTTTTTAGAATGAGTCATACTTTCATTTGTTGGAACACCCTCTAACTTCATCTTTCTTGCTACAAGATAGGCTATCTGTTTAACCTCAGTTTCATTAGTAGCAAATCCCTTCTGCCTTACCCAATCCTTTATTCTTTCCTTGTCAACGCTCTTTCCTTTAGTTATTCCTGTTTGCAATACATTAGCGTGAGCCTTATCTGTAGTTATTGTAACAGACCTGTCTGTAACTTTATGCTTAAAACTATCAATGATACTACCACTAGCAGATGCTCTGTGTCCCTGATCCTCTAACTCCTTTGCAAGAGCAGTTTTAAGCAGCTTGCCAACCTCATTTAATGTCTTTATAACCTTACTCATTATTGCGTTGCTTTAGCTGCTAATTTTGTTATCTCTGATTCTATTCTTTCAAGATCTGTTTGTATGTAACCATTGTAAACAGATATGTGGTATATATTAGCGTTGATTGTAGATGAATAAGTTCCTCCTACTGCTCCGACCTGATCGAATGTAAAGTCAGTAGTTGCTATTGTATCGTTTACAACCTCTACGCCATCTTCTCTAATTATGAGTGTACTACCATTTCTTTGTACTGTAAGTTGTGTCAGCTCATTAGAGGGCTTAAAGTTTTCTTTTGATTGCTCTACTGAACTACCCCCTACGCTAAACTTGTAACCTTTATTGATTGTTTCCGATGCCGAAACAAATGTTGTTGCATCTGATGAGTTACCAAGTAATCTTAAAAACTTATAAGCTCCTGCATAAGGATTCATTCTAAAGAAAAAGAACATGGTGAAATCACCTTGCAATGTGATTGAGTTGTTTAAGGTCATGTAATCATTCGTAGAGGCACTATCATTGAATCTAAAGTTTATTGATGATGATAAAGGCTCACCTCCACCTCTTTCTCCTAGCAATGGCTGATTGGCTGTAGTGCCTTGAGTTAAGGCATATCCACCCATGGCACTATTCCATAGTGTAACAGCACCACTCGTTTCTTGAATACCAAAGTTGTAGTTAAATGAAACAACAGGTGATATTTCAACTTGACTTGTTGTGGTGGTAGTTCCTTGAGGTTTTACGGTTGTTGTTGTTACCGTTTCTGTTAATGGAGATGTGCTAATAGAAGCCTGCGATAATGATTTCCTTGCTCTTATTTTCTTTGCGTTAGTTAAAAAAACTTCCTTATAATAGTCATTGCCATCAAGATCTGTTTCTGAATAAAGCACAGGCGTAAGCACACCATTTACCGTACAGTAAAGGGGAAAGCCAATGTTTTTAGTTTGACTCTTTGTTAGATCTCTAATTTCTGTAGATATGTTTCTCATTACAACCTTATGTTTTCTAAGTTTTGTGTTTCTCCTAATTGAGAAGTATCTCTACCTAATTCAAAATACTCAGCAAGCTCAATCTTAGTTGACTCATTTTTATGTGGCTGATAATCAACCACTTTGTTGATCCTGTAATATGCTCCATCAATAAATACAAGTTTTTTTAGATTTAGAGAGCTTATTTCTGATAACGAAAGATTTACATACATTATCTTCAATCTAGGTCTTTCTTTCAACTGCCTTACCATCTTATTGTAGTAGTAGTAGTACAGTCCTTTCATTGTTATTTCAACTCCATTATTCTCAACGCTGTTAAATTTAATATCAGAATAAGCAAGGTTTAGATCCACATCTTCATATCCGTTATTCAAAACACCTCTCAATCCTGATGTACGAAGATTGTCTATGTGGATAAAGTTGGCTCTTGCAAAAGATGCGTTAGAAAGGCTAGTGGCTGATACGTCTTGGTCAGGCAATGGTGCGTAAGAATACCTTGTTTGAAATCCATTATCTGTAGATGACATGGCAGGGCTAGGTGCTAGTAGCAATATTCTCGCTCCAATATCAAAGCTCTTCTCTGCTCTTTCATCAGGTGTGTTCAATTTTGAGAACTCTTTGTGATATATAGGTATAATTGGTGCTTTTGCTTTCTCAAAGTCGGTGGGGTTGGAAGAAGATGTAGCAGCAGTATGATCTACATAATCCCTCTCTTGCCAATTAAATGTGGGAGAAAAAAACTTGTTTTCTACCTTATACTCTCCATCAAAGAATGATTGTGTTTCATCAATCTCCTTGTAAGAACCCCATAAGACATCATTCTTTTTATCGTACCTTTCTAAGAAAGCATCGTTAGAGGCATCCTTATATTTGAATAGTAGCTTTGACTTTATATCATATATAAACTCTTCCTCTATACCTTTAGAGTAATCTATTTTGTCAGACCAATCATAGGCATCTGCTGTGGAGTCATAGAAGTGATCGTATGGCTCTATATTTACAACTTTTGCAGCAGCATCGGTAGAGAACTGTAGATTGAACATTTGAGCAACACCCATCAAGAAGTCAGATTGACTTCCTTTTGGAAGCAGGTATTCAGGCTGATCTACTAGATCGCCCACAGCAAAAGTTGTTGATCCATTTATTTCAAAGGCACTTCCATTTGTATATGTAAGCCTTACACTACCCCCTTCACTTGAGTAATCAACTACCCTGAAGGAAAACATAAGCATATACTTTGTACCCACAGGATCAGAACTTATGTCTTGGCTTCCTGAAAAATTTATATCAACATTTTGTGAAAAGGCAGCACCCTCAAAAAATTCAACAGAATGTGTTGGACTTGTATCAACTATATTGCTAGTAAGGTTTGTCAAGCTATCGTCATCACTAACTCTCACTACCCAAAATTTTAATGACCAATCAAAGTCAGGATCAAAAATAGAAGCATCAAAATTTTGTGGATTCGTTCCGTTTACCGTAACATCCCAACTTAGCTCGTGATCTCCTGATGCGTTTTTTACAAGCATTGTGGCATCTAATCCTGAATTACCACCTTGAACATTTCCTGTAGATGACGATGTATCGCCTCCACCAAATCCATCGTTGTTTGAATTTCCATTAAAAGCAAAGTAAATTAAGTCAGTTGGATCATCTCCTGTGTTAACGGTTGGATTACCTATCGCTCTAGTAAATTGATGTGAAGATCCTAGATTGTGATAAAAATCTACAAGTTCATCATCATTAGATCTTTTTATTCTACCAAATTTTTCATTTACCTGCTCTCCGTTTCTTTCAAAATTCAAGGGAACGACAAGTGATTTAAAGAATGGACTATCGCAAAATGTTGAGTTTACGGTATATCCTGATGACTGAAAAATCTTATCCCATATATTCTTTAAATATAAGCATGGAACAAACTCAGCCTCCGTTACCTGTGATTTTGGGCTAATTCCTTCCCCCATGCTAAGAAGGGGATAGACAAATTGATCATTATTAAACTGATAATCAAAGTGTGTAGTGGGCTGATTTGCGTAGGAAGTTGGAATCCAATTACCTGCCTGTAAAGCGATACCTATGCCATGTGGATCTTCAAATATATGAGTTACTATTGGATCAGGTGGATATGTGTTGTATTGAGAGTTGCTAAATTTCAAATCCTTCATCTCTCTGTTCTTCAAATCACTAGCCCAATCCATGTTATCTCCAACAAAGGTACACTCGTAACCCTCTACATCAACCGATCTGTAAATCTTAGATATTCTTAGCTTACCATCTATGATTGGAACATTGTCAACCAATATGGTAGATTGTATATTTCTAGCAACATTCTTTGATGACTTGACATACCCTGACTTCCAAACATTGTTTAATATTCGGTTGTTGTTATTTGTTGCAGGTATTCTAAATGACTTACTAAAGCTACCACCCCTTGAGTTGAAATCCCTAACATCAAAATTCTTGAATGTTAACGAAAGAGGAAAGTCCTCACTAGATGTAATATCTAACTCTCCAATAATATCATCATTAAATCCTGTTGATGATCCAAAATCCCTTAACTGTACTTTTACTTCAGGCATTAGTTTCTTATTCCTCGTTTTTTTCTACTCTCCACATAATCAATACTTATTGTACTGTGGCTTTCACTATTGAATATTTCTTGTGATCCATCTTTGATAACAACAGGCACATAGTAGTGTCTATTTAGTGATGACCAAACTTTTGCGTGTGTTTTTTCAGCAGCATCATATTCAGTAACCTTCATGTAGTCAATAAATGTTCTACCCTCTTCGCCATCATGGTTAGCAAGAAATTGAGGGCTGAAAAACTCAACACCTGTGTATGCTCTAGCATGATTCATAGGATCAGATCTATCACCACCGTAAGTACCACCATCCCTAATATAACCACTAACATATCCTCTAGCTATTCTCCAATTATCATCAGAAGATGTTGTAACTGCTTCTAGGGCTACATAGTGTGCATTACCAAATGAATCAGCACCTGTTGTGCTTATCTTGGTTGTTCCATTGGATGCCCAACCTGTAAATCCAAAGTAAATCAAATCGCTTGCACCATCCGTAGATTTAAACCTTATTTCAAACTCATATATTTTGTTTGGGTTATATTTAATCTTTTGTAGGCTGTAAGCGTTTATCTCATCATTACCTGAGGCATTACCTTTTCTATATATGTTTACTCCTGTGGTATGACCTTCATCTGTAAAAAATGCTCCATCGGTAGTGAAATCTCCTTCCACTAATCCCCAATTATCTGTTATCGCTGATACACCTGAGTAAGAGCTAAAATCTTCCCTAAACACTTCTTTTGCCTCCCATCCTCTCTCCACCCATACGTTAGGGCTAGACATCAAGTCCTCCATCATTTCTCTTTCTCCCTTCGCTATAGGTCTGCTAACAGCAGTTCCATTACCATAGGCATCTACCTGATGTTTCCTTATGGAAGGATATTGGTTGTCAGTAACACCTGATCGTCTTTGTATAAAAGATCCACCATTTTGTGATGCAGCAGTCTGCCAATCATGATCGCCTATAAATAGATTGTTAGTGTTAGGACTGCCACCTAAAGCACCATTGAACTGTGGGTATATTGTTTGCTGATAGGTAGATGAGCTTGTTTCTAAACCTCTTGTAGAAGATCCATCAAAAGTATAACTATCTATACCACCTAACCTACTCTGCCAATGGAATCTTACCGTATCTCCGTAGGTCTTTCTGTTGTGGTCTATGTAATAGGTTATTGTTTCTCCAACTTGGCTATAAGGAGAATTGTCTATGTGAGTAGATACTGTGTAATAGGCTACATTAGAAAAATCCGATATTGGCTGACTATCTCTAAAATATGTAGCTGAATTTGTCCCAAGAGCTAACTCTTTGAAGTTTCTAGTTCCTACACCTATCTGCATAACAGCGTACTCAGGGTTGTCGTTGCCACCATTTCCATAGGTGAATAAAGATTGACCTGAAGTGTATGAGCCATCACCATTTGCAGTAGCTCTTATATTGACTCCGTAATAACCTGTAGGCTGTCCGTTGCCTATTACATTTCCATTAGCTTTAAAGAATTTAACTATAGCGTAAATACCATTTGTGCCTTTTTTAGCAGCAAATGTGAGGTATTCGGATTCATCAACTCCTATAACTCTACTCGTGGGCTTTACAGAAAGGTATTTCTTTTTTGAATATATATTAGCGTCTACATCAGGCTCGTGAGTGTATAGGTCGTGAATAACGCTATGTTGAGATAAAGCAGGATAGGTATCATCCTCTTCGTTTATTTGAGTTGAAAGATAACCATTCAATTCTTCTTCATGGCTTAACGCTGCGTTTATTGGTCTTATATATTTAAAGACGTTTAAAGCAGTATCACGAACCAACTCTCCATTACTATTTATGTATTCAGGTGTAAGTTGTATTTGAAAAAGACTATGCAGATTTGTTGCAATCTGATTCATAGTTATATCTCTTTTTATCTTGTCGTTTCTAGTGTCATGTGAACATGGTCTTAGGTTGTAGCTTAACTGATTTCTAAGAAGTGATGACACATCTATACTAAAGTATCTATATGTTCCATTGTTAGGTGTTGAATCTACCGACCAACCATGCACAAAGGGTGTAAAAGGAACTCTAATACTAAATGTTTCATCAGGAAGAGGATTATTATTTCCTGTACTTACGCTACTGCCATTTTGCCATTGATCTGTTACTTCGTTGTATGGGGTAAAAGTAACTCTAAGGCTTTTGTAATCTGTAACAGTTTGCGTTTCCCCTGATGTATTGCCTCCTGAAACCCTTGCTGTATATTTTATAGGACTATAAACACTATAAAATCTGCTCTCTATAGGGCTATCTGTTATCTCAATAGATGCCATTAGTATATATTGTATTTATGGTTTAAGTAATCAGACACCTTTACTATCGCCTCATCTGATAAAACCGAGTTAAAAATCATTATTTCTTGTATTGAACCATTCATTACTGAATCAGGGGTTGGCTGATAACCATCAGCACCAATGCTTATTGCTCTAGTTGCTGCATAAGTGGTTGCATTGGTGTATTGTGAATTTGTAACAGAGCTAGACATTGTGCCATTGATAAAGAACTTGGATGTCTTATTGTGGAACTTGACAGCTCTAACAGCCATCGTTGTGCTGTCGGCAGAACCACTCGGTGTATTTATGACTGCATCTCCCCCATTAGCAGTTTTGTCCGTATGAATGGATGTGAATCGTTTATCATTTGTTCCAACATTCCTTAATCCTATAATGAAGTTATCCTCACCTGTTCCTCTCAATAGAGATATAGTGCCTCCCAATGAACTATCAGCATCATTATGCTTTGAGATAAAGAATATTGTGTTATCAACATTAAGACCTGATGTTCCGTTTAGGGCTGTGTTCTCACAAAACATGAAGTCATCTGTACCATCAAAATTTAAAAATGGGTATCTGTTCTCTGTGTTTACTGAGTCAGACATCTCATACTTGTATTCAGGCTGCTTTGTGCTTGTTCCCTGAATAAAGTCATGTCCATTACCACTTTGGTCTTTCCACTCTTTAACAACCTCTTTACCACCAAAGTATTGTGTCTTTATGCCCACATCACTTCTAAGCCAAATGAGAGGACTAAGATCTCTAATAAACTGATCGTCAAATGCAGCGAAAGCGTGTGAGAAGCAATCTACCGTAAATTGCATACGAATCTGAACAACTCTGTCATTCTGTTGATTTGTTTCTCTTTCAATGGTTATTGGAGCAGGAACAAGTGTTACTTCTTTTTTAGGATAGCTGTCTAGAAAAGCCTGTAGCCAATTATAAGCCTCTCCCTCCAATAGTGAGTAAATAACATCTAAATTAGCATTAGTATCGTTTGCCCCTGTGTTCGTTGTACTTGTTCTGTATGGTCTTGCGAATACAACCTCAAAGTCATACTCCTCTTTTACATGAGCATTAATAGGATCTTTCTCTGTGGCAGGAAGTGTTGAGTTTGGTGGTATGACGAGTAGTAATGGGTAATCTATGTTATGATTCTCGTTTATATCATCCTCATAGCCAAAAATGAACTCGCCACTTGTCCATTTGCTCTCCATCCTATCTCTTATATCTCTTAATCTATTAAATGCCATTTTTATTTTTTATTTGCTTACTTTGTTCCTGATTGACAGCATTTTCAAAATCTACCTTTGCTGTTTTCCAAGATACATAAGTAAGTACCTTATATAATTTTTCATCCTTGACACTTTGCATCGCATCCTTACCATCTCTTGTAAAGACACCATCTATAGCTACATCGTACAATGTGTTAAGCCAACCGTATGGCTTCATTATCTTGCTTGACTTCGCTACAGCGATGCTTCTAGTTCCTTCTCTAAAAAGGTTTGCATAACGCTTAGAGATCTTAGCGATCGTTGATTCAAAAAAAAAGCGAACTCCCAAACGATGTCCATTGTCAAACCTCTAAATTTGGTTGCCTTTTCGTCAATATTATCTAAATCAACCTCCTCATCAACCGTTTTGCACAAAATTGCCATTTGTTCAGGCAAAATGTCAAATCTACCGTTCTTTAGGTATTCTGTATTCATTTCAAGCTGACTTGACTCTATATACTCTCCAAATGTCCCTGTTCTAAGGAAATCCATTGGAAAGTAGTACATTTCATGCTCAAACTCAAAATGAGTTATACCTTTCGGCTTGTACTCTGCCATAATGTTGTCCAAGCATTGCAGAACAGCCTCTACATCATCCATTGACACTCTGTCCATCGTGCTATCATCAAGACCTGTCATATAAACAAACAGTTCACGATACATTTTGGTTTCCTGCTGAAAGTGGAACTTCATCAGATCCTTACCTTCATCATTCTTTTCTTGCTCTTCGGTTCTTTGATATTTTTTTATAATAGCATAGATACCGATGTAATACTCTAAGGTCATCTCTTCCCATTGATTTGGGATTTGATAGTCCTTCTTATTTATGGTTATGGTTAGCATTTTATACTTCTTTATACATATCTGAAATTGATCCTATTGTTTCCATTGTAGCTTGAACCACTTTGGTTTCAATAGTATTTATTAGCCTGTAGTTATTTTTGTGTTTAACACCTGCTAAAAAGCCTAAAAACGAGTAAAGCAGTAGATTGGGCAACATATACACCCATTCTTCCATTCCTTCTTCATCTTTTACAGCATATTTCTTAAAATCAATATAATATGCGAAAACATCTTGCATAACCTCCTCAAAATCTTGATATTTACCCTCATCTTCTCCTTCTGTTATTAAATATGTCTGTTTTTGGACATATACAATAAATTCTTGAAGAATCCTTGTGTGTTGTTGGTTTATACCCTGAATTTCCTCCATCATACAAAAAAAATTAAATAAATGTTAAAAGTTTCGCAATTCTATTGTTTTTTTCAATTTTATACCCTTTTTAGCCAAAATACATTACTTTACCCCCTGTAAAGTGTTTATTTAGTGCCATAACAAGGCAATCGACCATGTCATCGTGCTTTGCAGCAGGAAATTGTTGACATTCCATCAAAAACTCCTCATTCCAATGACCTTTGAGCAAAGATACCCTGCCTGTTTCTATTGTTGCAGAAATATCTTGTACTCTTGCCACCTTATCTTTTGTTGGTGGCTTATCTTCTTTTACATTGAGTCCTGTTTCTCTAATTAGTGTTTGTACTATTGACTTACCACTAGCCTTAGGCTCAACAAATATTTTTGATTGGCTTGTATATCCATTCTTTTGAACAAACTTACCAATGTGTCTTACAAGGTCAGGAAACTCCAACCTTACTGTTTGCACTTCTCTTATCTGCCACTTGCCTTCTTCAAAGGTATATGCCATGAGTGCTGATGGATCATTTTTCTGACTTGCTGTATATGCAGGGTCAACAACGAAGTTTACCACCCCTTCTACCTTCTCATCATCCACTTTGAACCAATTTTTTTGTATCATACCACTATCGGCAGGCGTTGGTCGCTGCTGTAGCTGCCCTGCATAGCCATAAGAGCCTAGTGCCGACTTATAATCCTCTAAAATCTCTCTACTAAACCTTTCCTTCCAAAAAAGACCATCTTCATAGTGTTCTGCAAGATCATAGGGCTTTAGGTCGCTAGATAATTCAGCAGGTATGCAAATATGCCTATGTTTGTCAGGTGAGTTGTATAATAGGTAGCCACTAAGGTCATCTTCATGTACTCTCTGCATGATTATGATACGAACACCTGTTGTTGGGTTGTTTAGTCGTGAATATAGTGTTGACTTATACCATTCGTTAGCATTATCTCTTTCTGTTTCAGATGCAGCGTTCTTTGGTGAGGTAGGGTCATCCACAAGTAGTATATCCCCTCCCTGCCCTGTTACCGATCCACCAACCGATGTTGCCCTTCTTGATCCTAAGAAATTATTTTCGTATCTAGCCTTGAGGTTTTGGTCTTTCTTTATGTGGAATGTTTCTGCCCAATGGCTTTGAAACCATTCGCTTTGTATTATATCTCTAGATTTTGTTGCGTGTTCTATACTAATCTCAGCAGAGTAAGATGCTGTAATGAACCTCATCTTTGGATATACAGCCCAACACCAAGCAGGAAACATCACCGTTACGAGTAATGACTTCGTACTACGGAAGGGAATGTTTATGATTATGTCTTTGCCTTTTGGCTTACCTGCGATGATGCGCTCTGCTTCTGCCTGTAGAATATCGCAAAGGTATTTATGGTGGAAGTTAGTTGATAGGGGTACTGATGGCTCTGCTATGGGAAAGGCTTTGACAAAGAAGTCATAGAAGGACTTTTCGCATAGTGCCTTCTCCATTGCCTTGAGTAGTGCTTTCTTAGTATTCTTATCCACTAATCTAAATCTTCAAATTCTACATCTTCTGCATCATCTTCCAATGATTGCATCTTTGCCCTAAGGTCATCAAGGCTGATGTTATTATCTAAATTGATTTCTATCTTCTTGCTACTTCTTTCGGTTATCTCTGTGGATGCGAGCTTGGGCATTGCATAGTTAAGCAGTTTAGCAATGGCATTGATATATGCTTCAGGATTCTTCTGCGCCAACTGCTCTAAGGCATCTTTGACATTTACCTCTTGTCCTGCTAGGGCATTGGCAAGGATCTCCCTTGTGATCTTGGTATTCTTGGTGATTGATCCTTTTTTCTTTGGTAGGGCATTGTGATTGCCGAAATGTCTTTTGGGAACTGTCTTTCCGTTAATCTCTGCTTTTATCTTTTCCTCATCCATACTGCAATGATAAGAAAAACAATGTAAATATACAAAACCTATAAAATAGCCTTTCAAATTTTTTTTGCAATATTATGGGGGTATGTAATTTTCCTATAAAAGTTGCGAAAGTTTTTACATTATAAGAACTAACTTGCGAAGGTTCTAGCAACGCTGAATAAACGTACTCCAAAGATAAGTATTTTTTCTTACAAATACAACTCCAAAAACAACATA
>CAACVD010000202.1_pt1 | contig 27719 bp, 56 predicted proteins | sample 2381771 | NCBI WGS metagenome assembly CAACVD01 (sample SAMEA5211965, study PRJEB30684) | marine metagenome | biome: Marine; feature: Epipelagic; material: Water | collected 2015-10-15 | depth 15 m
TACCTGTATCAACCCAAATAGTGCCTTGTGCAACTGAACTTGGTGCTGAACTTCCTAAATGACTTGTATTTATTGCTCCTAGAATATTATTAAGTTCAGTTCTAAAACTTGCAAAGCCTTGGTTGGCTAAAATTACATCACTTACTTGGCTCATATATAATCCTTATAGTTTAATTCGCTTAACTTTTCAAGCCATATCCAACAACTTGATAATCGAATGTTTTGCTGATTCCTGTATTACTACTATTATAAAACCTAATTGTAAAGCCTGTTTTAGACTTACTTGTAATTTGATAATAGTCGCCTGAAACTAAACCTTGTGCTGAAATACCAATACTTGGTGTTTGATAAAAAGAATTTGTAAATGTAATAGCTTGACCTGAAGCTGATGCAACAACATCTTCTCCTGATTCAGTTCTTTTTTCAAAATTAACTTTATATTGTAGTGTGTGAACTTTTGCTCTAGCTTTATTATTATCACTTACAATTTTACATCTAAATTTAAAGTATCTACCTTTAATTGTACTTTGTTGTGCAATTTTTTGGAAACTTGTAATATTGTTTAAACTTGTATCATCAAAACCTACTTGTATTTCTGCACCAGCTTGAACTTCTGAACTACCATCAAATGGGGCTTTTGCATCTTCGAATAAACTAGCACCACGACCTGAATCAAATAAGTCGTATTCATCTTCTGTTGTCATTCCTATAACAACTCCTAAATTAACATCATAAACTGCGTCTAAAGAAATAGTATTAGCAAATGTATAAAAACCTGATGATTGTATATTAGAATTAAAATTATTAGGATTAGATGTATTGTCAGTTCCACCTAAATCAAATACACCCTCTGGAGAATCAAAGTTTCCTATGGTGCTATCAAACTGTGTGATTGTATCAAGTATTAAAACATTTCTACTTTCTGAATCTAACGATATTGCAACATTACTATCTCTTGTTCCTAAAAAATCTGCCATTATTCACTCACTGTTAATATGTTTTGAAAGTTTTGTAATCCTGAAATATTAGTTGTTACAATAGATGCTTCTGCACTTGCGTTACCTAATTTATCAACTGCTTTAATTAAGAAACTTCCTGTTTGTGCATTAACTGTTAAAGAGTTTGACTTTCTTCTAACAACTTTTGCAAGAGGTGTACTACCATTCCATGTTGCACCACTTTGAACATCTTGGTATCTTACTTCATACCAAGAAATATCTAAATCAATTACAGGCGTCCAAGATAATTCCATCTGATTTGAACCTACCATAGAAACAGAAAGATCATCCACATCTTGCGGTATTTCTGTTGCACCTACAATCTTTCTTGATGCAGATGTATATGTACTCGAAACCCCTAGAGAGTTAATTGCTTTAACCCTTACGTTATAAGTTGCATCATCAACAACATTTAAAAGTTCATGTCTTAATTGTGTTCCATTAGATATTATTTTAAAATTAGACTCTGTACTTTGTTTTGCTTCTACTTGATAATATTGAACAAACTTATCTGTACTTGCACCTATTTCAATATTTAATCTAGTAAGTACAACACCATCTGCATATTCTATCAATTCATCAGTAAGTGTAACAGAAGCTGGAGGTTGAATATTGTTTGGATTAGGTAAATTTGTAGTTGGAACTGCAGTTGCCTGAGTTTTAGTTGCCCAAGTGTAATGTGCATTTTGGTGTTCCACTAAATCTAAACCTAAAGTGTAATCAGGATTAAATTTTATAGATAACACTCTAAATGGTTTGGCACTAAAACCGATTGAGCTATGAGTTACGTTAATTATATCTCCTATCGCTAAATCATATGAACTAAAAGCAACATTAATTGAAAGTCTTAAAGAATCTCTAGTACGTCTAAGTATAACTTCAGCCATTTCTTCTGCTTGATAAGTATTAGTAATAACTTTACCAAATTCAAATCTACCCTCTAGCAAAAATCCACCATCATCTGTTTTCATTGTTGCATGACGATCTGCACTAGGTAATCCACTATCGTCGATTGGTGGGTACTGTACTTCATCAACTTGAAAATTTCTGTCAGGATTAACATAAGAAACAATTACTCTATTATATTTTTCATTTTTAGCTGGTGTTTGTAAATTATATCCACCTATAATATCATCTTCAGTTATAGTTATTGATGCACTTCCTATTGTTTCAATAATTAAATTATACTTTCCTTGTGTGTATGGTAAATAACCTCTACATCCTTTTAACAATTCTCTAACATTTTCTAATAATTTTTTTGATGTATCTATAACTGCATTTGTATCAAAAATATTTATATCACTTCCACCTGAATATGGTGTTACTTGTGTTTCGCAAACTTGTGAAGCATCATAAAAACTTTGTAAATTTATTTCACTTGTTGTTAGTCCTTTACCATATCTACTATTTGTTAAATAATCTAATAAGCACCAAGCTGGATTTGAAGAATGAGCTGGAGTTTGTGCAACTAAACTAGAATTATAAGGAACAACTTTTTTACCTTTAATTTTAGCTTGTATTTTTGGTATCCCTGAATACACATCTTGATTCCATTTAAACCTTAATGCTAAATAACAAATGCCTGATAATTTATGATTGCTACCCCATGATGACAAAGTTGATAACAAACTTGAAGAACTTTGACCATCTGTACCAAAATGAGGCTCAACAATAATAGTACTTTCTGCAGAACCATTTTCTTCATTTGGATCAGCTTTAAAAAAATTAGAATCTGAACTTGCAACATTTCTTTGAACATTATCTGATAATGCTCCATCAAAAGTTACAGTTTGGTCATTTACTCTTATTTCTTCTATTGAATTTATTTCACCCTCACAAAGTATTAAAGCAACGTATAGATAAGTATTGTCAGTTCCTGAAGTTTCTATAAATACTCTTGTGCCTCCTACTAATCTTTCGCCATATATTACAGGAATATTTGCATCATTACTTTGTTTGTTTAAAAGAACTCCTGTTTCAAAATCATCAGCTTCGTTAACACCAAAGTCAGGTAGATCAGGTACTTTAGGTCTAAACAACCATGCTATTGCTATTGTTGCAATTAATTTTACAACAGGGTTAAGATTTGTAAAAAAACTAACAGCCGCACTAAAGAAACTACCAATACTAAAAAAAGATTTTATTCCTGTTTTCTTTATTTCTAATCCAGCACCACCATATTGTTTTAAAAGTTTTTCTTCTCGTTTATTTATGTAAGCAAGGAACTCTCCTTTAGGTGCATATTTGTTAAGTATTTTTTTTGCTACTTTAATTAATATTTTTTCAAACCATTTAAACATTATTCTCTACCCCATTTAATATCTAAAACGGTTTGTGATGCAAAATCCATACCTACATCTGTACTAAAAAATCTTTGTTGTGATGTATTATTTGTTTTACGACCATTCTTTTTCTCAAAGTCAGCCCAATGAGAAACAACTGATAAATTAAGTACACTTTCTTTTGTGTTTTCGTTTATAGCAAAATTTTCTATATTTCCTTTATATAATAAAAATGGATCAGGAATAATTGCATTGTTAGAATCTAATAAACCTCTAAAAATAGTTACAGCTCTATTAGTAACATTTTCATTAAGAACTGTTGAAATAAATGTTTGATCTGCACCTGACAATGAAACAGTTAAACTTGATTTAGTAACATCTATTTCTTCAGTAAAATCTGACACACCTATAACAAAACTTGATGGAGTATAAGTAACAGAAGATCCTGATACTGATGAAGTTAATGTATAAGTAGAATCGGTAAAATTTACAGGAGTACTAAAAGATATTGTAAGTAAATGAAATGGTCTAATATCATTCGTCGCTAATGCTGTCTTGATTGATGATGTTAAATTCCTTGTCATTATGCTTCTCGTAGGTTGTTCTTACTAATTGTTCAGTTCCTTTTATCATAGTAAATTCAAACTTGCCATTAGGTTTTTTATATTCCTTGAGGTCATTTAACTTTGTATCTATCTCGCTTTCATCTACTATAATTTCAGCAATAAATTCAGCAGTAATTTGATGGGTTATTTTATATTTCATTAAAGAGATTCTTCAACATCCATTTCGAAAGTATAAATTAATGATCCATCTTTAGTAGTTCCTGTTGCTCCAAAGTTTTGTATATCGTTTGTTAAATAAACTGTGAAAGGAACATTGTCATAAGTAACTACTGAATTATTTGCAACTGTTGAAACTAAAGGTGGTTCTATTGTAACAGTAGCCGCACTTGAAGAACTTGTTACATCTGACACAACCATATAAACTTTATTATGAGAAGCAAACTTCAAAAAATCACCAGCTTTAAAACGACCAGCACCATCTCCAGCAAATGCATCCATATCAATTGTTGTATCTCCTACTGCATGTTCTCCATTAACTAAAACTGTTCCTGTTTCATTTCCTCTTGCATCTTTAACTTCAGGTGGAACTATTGTAAAATTTTCTTTTCCTGATCTTTGTTTAACTATAAATGCCATCAGCTCCCCATAAATATCTGCTCTAGTTCCTGTCTTTATTGAAACTGTAAATGCCCATCTTTGACCATCTATTTGTCTTGCAAGTTTTTTACCTGATACACTTTTTGAAATAATAGTATCTTGGATTGACTTTATTCCTAAAGTTTCAAATTTAGAATTAGATATTGGAAATGCACCAGCCATTATATTAGACTCTCCCTACCTCTTTCATTAACTGCATTGTTAATTAATTGAGTTATAGCACCTCTTGATCTAACTAATAATTCTTCAAAACCTCTTGCATCTACTGTGTTAATGTTAAAATTAACTACTGTTGATCCTCCATTTGATATACCTCTTGCCGATTGAGTTATTTGTCCTGTACTATTTGGAACGAACATTTCTGGACCACGTTCCCCAACCACGATTGCTCTGCCTTTTGATACTGCTCCACCTTTTGCAAAACCAAATGAGAATCCACTTCCACCTGATAAAGCATTTAAAACTATTTTTCTTTTTAGTTCTGTGTTTTGAGATTTTAAAGTGTTTAATTTTTTTTCTTCTGTTTCTAATTCTTCTTGTCCTAATATTTTAGCAATTTGTTGCAAAGCTATTTGTTCTATTAGTCCAGCAATAATATTAACCATTATTTGTTGTGCTATTTGTTTCATTGATTGTCCAAAGTTTTTACCAAGAACTACTACTTGTGCTAATCCTTTTGACATACTTTTTATTCCACCAAGTATTCCTTTTGCAATTCTTTCATTTATAGATTCTAATTGTTTTTTGACTTTCTCTTTTAAAATTTCTGCTACTTTATCAAAATCAACTCCTGTTTCTTTAACATCTTTTTTTACTTTACCAGCTAACTCTAAAAGTTTTTTCATTTCTTCGTTAGTTAGTTCCATATTCTTCATTATTTTTTCTATAAATTTTTCTATTGCTTTTGTTGCAATCATCCAATCTTCAGTATTTTCTGCTGATGCTCTTGTTTGTGCATTAAGTTCAGCTAATGGTGTTTGTAATCTTTCAGCCGCATCTTTAAATTCTTTTACTGTTTTCATATTTTCTTGGAAAGTTTCTTCTGAGATTATTTTTAAGAATCTCATAGATTTAGCAATACCCTCTATCATAGAACCATAAGCACTAGATAGACTTCCTAACATTGATCTTAATGAATCAAAAATAGAACCAAGAAATAAAACTAATAACTTACCTTTACCACCTAACATAAGGAAACCAACTACACCTAATTCTTGAACTCCTCTTGGTAATGATTTTAAAACTTCCATTGTTCCTTTTATTGCATGAGCAACAAACATAAATGGTCTTCGTAATGAATCTACAATAACAGCTCCACTAATTAATATTTGTTTAGTAACAGTAATTAAAAAATCTGAAGTTCTTGCACTAGCTTTTGCTAATGCCTCTCCGTTTTGTTCAATCATATCATTTAAAACAACAAGACCATTTTTTATAAAATCAAAGAACCCAGCTCTGTTTGTTTCAAGTTTAAATTTAAAAAGTTTATCTCCTAACATTGAAAGTGTTCCTGTAAAGGTTACTGCCATAACTTTCATAGCATTTCCAAATTCTCCATCTGGACCGAATACTTTGAAAAAAGCATCTCTAGTTTCTTTTGCAGTTTTTTTAGCTCCAGCTTCAAATCCTAATAAATCTCTAACACCTCTTTCTCTAAATACATCAGCGGCCGCTATACCACCTGAGAATGCTCTTTGAATTTGTGTTGCAGTAATAGCAAAGTCAAGTCCTGTTACTGTTGCAACATTACCGGTAACTTCTAAAATTTTTGCAAGTTCTTCTGCATCTTTAGATACAACAGCTAGATTTCCTGAAGCCGCTGAAATTTCTCCAAGTGAAAAAGGTACTTTAGCCGCAAAATTAATTAATTCATTAAATGCTTTATTACCTTCTTCCATTCCTTTAAATAGAAATGCAAATCTAACACCTAGATTTTCTACTTGTGATCCAACACTTAATAATGATTTAATAACTAACGCACCACCTATACCAGCTAATGCTCCTTGAATAGAAAATACTGTACTTTGTAATCTACCTAATCCAGCTTGAACAGAACCTAATGCTTGTTTTGTTTTATCTTTTGCAAGAATATTTATAAGTAAATTTTGAGCCATAGTTATTTTTTCATGTTAGCTTTGGATTGTTCACTTTCATCTAACATAAATCCAACCCAAAGATTAAACTCATATTCACTCATCTGACTCAATTCAGATAAATTTATTTTGAGCCTATCTGCTACTATTAGCATATTTTTAAGCTCTATGTCAGTACTTACTTTTTTTTTAATTCCTCTGGACTAGGAGTTTGAACCATGGCTACTGCTATTTTGGAAAGTACATCGGAATCAACTTTGTGCATTATTGGAAGTTTGTCTTCTAAAGAAAAAATCTTTTCGCCATCTTTATCAATAGCTTTCATAATAACTACATCAGCTAATAGTCCAGCATCATTAAGATTTTCTGTTCTACTAAACAATTTTTTCTTTTCAGCAAGTGTTATTGGTTGCCAATAAATAACTGTTGGCATACCTTTTTCGTCTTGCCATTCTTCCACTTCAATAGATTGAACACCTAAAGACTCAAAATGAGATTTTGCTCTATCAATAATCTTCATAAATTAGATTATACTGTTCCTACTGTCAATGCGCCTGTACCTTGAAAAGTAACACTTCTAGAAATAACTCCATCTAAAGTATTTGAAATAGACATTCCTGTTATTATTCCACTACCTGTGTATGAAGCATCGCCTGATGTATTACCCTCTGGAAGTAATGTAAATGCTAAAGATGTTCCAACTGTCATTGCTTCTTGTGATGTATCTGTTTCGTCAAAATGACATTCAACAGAACCACTAAATGAAGTTCTTCCTGCTAAAAAGGTTTTAGCAGAATCTGATAATGCTGTATCTTCAACAACGTCGCCTGTTGTTTCTAAAGTAAAGGCAGTTACTTCGCCTGTTACGTTAGATCCTGTTTTAACGACACCTTCTTTTCCGTGATGGGTTGCCATGATTTTTTCTCCTTAGTTATTGTTTTCGTGTTAGCTGGTTTATATCCTAGCTTCTCATAGTGTGCAAGATTATTTTCGTTTATTGTAATCTCATCACTACCTTTTATTAGTTTTATATCTTTTGCCATAACATCCTTATAGTTGATTTAATCTTCTTCTTCAAGTCCTTGATCATCTTCATCATATTCTTCATAAAATTCTCCCTCCTGTTCAAGTTCTTCTTTGATTTCCTCACAAAGTATTGAAATCTTATCATTTAATTTTTCTATTTTATTTATCTTTCTTGATATACTCATTATAGGGTACCAGATTGATGTTCATATATAACTTTAACTGTCATTGAGATTCCACCATAAGGGAACAATGTACCAGCATCAGTTTCAATAGAAACAACTTCAGTATCTAAAGCCTTTCCATTTCTAGTTATATCAGTTTCTAATGCTTCTTCAATTACTTCTATTAATTGGTTTCTAGCAGTATCTATATTTGTTTCTGAGCCTTTGACAAAACCTGATACTAAAAAATCTAATGTAGCTAATCTTGTTTTACCTCCACTACCTAATTCTGAATCTTCTTTTGTTTCTTCTTGTGTTTGAATTAGTACTGCTGGGTATTGTTGTTCTGATAATTCTTCTAATGGGAAAGGTTGTCTAGTTACTTTCTTAATAGTTAAAGCACTTATGTTTGTAATTGTAGTTACAATATTACTTGCGATGTCTTCTCTAATACTCATAATTTTAACTTTCTCATTTCTTTTCTAACTAAATTTTCAAATGATTTCTTTATAACATTTTCTACTTTTCTGTTAAATCCAAAAAATGGTCTTTCAGGTAAATTACCTTGTCCTGTTTGATGAAAAAAAGCTCTCTTACCCATACCCATATCATTAAAATAAACTTGTGCTTTACTTCTATTAACAACTCTTGATTTCATACTTTGAAGCATTCTATTACTATCTTGTAGATCAACAGTAGTCTTACCTTTTAATGCTGAGTACTCAGGAGAGTAGGCAACAAACTTTCCACCTGAAAATTTTTTACCTTTTGTTGTATTTTCTTCAATTATTCTTCTTAATTGTTCTCCAGCTTGTTCTAATCCCATTTTAGTTATTTTTGGAAACCTAACTAAGAATCTGTTAAACTTCTTTTGTATTTTTTGAGTATTAGTAGCAAAGTGAATTGATAACGCCATTATCTAATTAATCTTCCTGAACCATGTAAGTTTTCTCTTTCAGCAACACTAATAGTACCACTGTCATCTGAATCGTATTCTACTCCATCTTCAAGTATTTTTTGAAATTCAATATTGTATTGGCTATTATAAAATTCAATCATTCTCTCAAATCTATCTTTATCAGCTTCAGGTCTAAATTTTGTTAATGCTGGAAAAAAGAATTTGCCTAAAAATAAATAAACACCAGCTCTTTTAAATTGATCTAAATTAACTCTAGTGTTGTCTAACTCTACTGTATTCAAAACTGTTATATCTGTAAAAACATTTGACTTGTATGTTTGCCACCATTTAATTCTTAATTCTCTTAAAATATCTTCAGTTGTTAATCCTAGCCATGTTGTTACTTTAGAATCATTCGAAGCTATACCAAAATCAAAAGCATCTGGTTGATATGTTTGAACATCTGCAACTACAATAACACCTGTACCTGTAAAATTTGTCATAATAATTTTCCTTTGGTTGATTGATGGGCGATTGCTCGCCCACCAAAAGTTGCATTAATTAAAATGCCATATCAGTTACTACTTGACATCCAAAGTCATCTTTAACGATTCCTGTACCGTAAGTTACTGAACCTACGATTTCAGTTGCTCTTAAAGATGCATCTCTTTGAGTCTCGATTTTGAAATCAGATTTCATAGCAAGACCTAATGATTGAGGATGGAATACTCCACCTACTGCATCATCGTTACCAAAAGATGTTATGTTTGCATTTTCATAAAGATCGATGCCGAATACTGTTCCAGCATAACCACTTCTTAGAATTTGCTCTTGAGATTGTCCTAAAGCATTTGCACCAGTTGAATAACCAGCCGCTGTTAGAGTTTTCTTCAAGTTAAACATTGCTTTTGGAGAGAACACACCATGATAAGGTCTAGGAATGTTCAATGTTCTTAAAGTTGCTTCAGCTTGAAGTAACAGATCAGCAGTTAATTCTACCCCAGCACCACCTAAGTCATTTCCACCAGCGAATGATGAGAATAGAGCCGCTAAATCTGAATCTACTTTTTTAGCAATCGCTTCACCGAATAATTTTCCGATGTCAGCCGCAACATCTCTTGACGCAGTATCTCTACCTAAGTCAGTTAATGTTGTCATAACTCCAACTTCAGAAGCAGTTATAGTTGTCTCAGTTGGATTGATTGCTGTGTTTGATAAATCAGTTGCTTCAGCTACTGCCGCCGCACTGATTGTTGGATATACAGGAACAGCTATTTGTTTGCCTTGTCCTGTTATATTGTATGTCGTTACCAACGGTCTCATAACAGAAGTTTCTTGGAAGTTAAAAATAGCTTCTTGGATAATTTCTGTGTACAGTTCCGATAGCGTTGACGATGTTGTTTCGTTAGCCATGTTATTACCTATTATTAATTGTTAATTGTTAATTTAGGATTCAATCTAAACCCACTTTTAGTTTGACGCATTTCTGCATAAATTTTTCTATCAGCAGGATTGTTTAAATCCAAGTCGCCTATACTTTTGGGTTTGAGGCTATTACCACCGATACTGCTCTGGCTTCCTGATCCAGACAAAGACCCTTGACGGAAATGTGGGTTCGTATCTAAAAACTCCTTTACTCTATCTTCTACAGTTAAAGGTTGTCCTTTTTCGTTATATCTGATGTTTCTGTTATTATCAAGTACTTCTACTCTACCATCATCAGCTAATTGTAACTCAGATTTTAACAAAGATACTATTTGTTCAGGAACAACAGCTTTATTTGTAGATGCAACAGCAAGTATCTGTTTATCTATTTTTTCAGCTACCATTTCATTTTTAATTCTTTGGATTTCTTGTTCCTTTTCAGATAATCGTTCTTGCATTATCTTTTCAAGGTCTTGTTTAGTTTTAGCTTCTTTTAATTGTTCTTGTTTAACAAGTTCAGCTTTTTGATTTTCTTCTTCTTGTATCTTCTTTTCGTATTTTCTTCTTTCAGCCATAACTCTTGATTCAATTATGCTATTTAATTGATCTTGTGTGAAAGTCTTTTGTTCTTGCGTTTGTTCAGTAACTTCATTTGTTTCTGTACTTTGATTAGTAGGCTCTGCTACTTTTGTTTCTTCTGACATATTACTCCTTATTCAGTTATTATTGTTCCGCTTTCGTCATACCAATCAGGATTAACGAAGCTCCATTGATGACGACAATTATATCCACCACGAACTAATAATGGATCTCCTGACTTCTTGCCTTTCCAAGACTTAGATGTCCAAAGTGCTTTGACCTCATCAATCGTAAATAGTCCTCCTTTTCGTATATCATATTTGCCACTTCTTACAAGCCTACAATGATCTCTAGTTGTAGGGATAATATTACCAAAATACTTACACATTGTTAATCCAGCTTCTACTGACTTATGTAAATTTAAAGTTGCATCAAATTCTCTAAGACCATCATTTAAGATTTGACCAGCATATCGTTTCATGTTCTCTCCTGATCTTGTTGTTGCGTACTTAGATTGTAATGTTTGAATGTTTTTATTTAATTTTGTTCTTATTATAGTTCTTTGTGGTCCTGAAAGTCTTCTAACTCTAACTTCATCTTTTTTAATTTGATTTATTAATTTTTGTACTTCAGTATCATTAGCAGTTGCATAGATTCCATTTATTGTTTGTCTTAGTTCTGTTTGTAATTCAGTAAAGTTAGTTCCAACTAATGTACTTTGATATATTTTATCTGATATTGTTCTTGTAAATGTATTTGCAACATCTTTAAATTGAGTAAATGATTGTCTTTTTAGATTTGTTATAACAGATAAATCAGAATTAGTTAGTTGTTGAAACTCAGGAGGTATTCTTCCAATACTTTTAAATGCTCTTTCAATTCTTTTTGCTTGTTTAGAATAACCCTCTCTTACAACTGTATCTGACCAAGCTAAATATTCTCTTTCTAAAATTTCTCTAATAATAGGTCTTGATGCTACTGCTGATTTAAGTTCAAATAATTTACCATCTTTTAAAGGTAATGTTCCAACATAGGCCATTACTTCTTTTTCTATTTTATCTAATGCTCTAATCAAATCTTCATAGTATCTTGCTTCTGCTAACTCAATTTGAGAGATTCTATAATTTGTCATTTGTTCAACAATATCAGCCATGATGTTTAAATATCATTAAAAGACAAAAAAACCAAGCAACAGATAAAATTAATTTTTTTTAGATTGGTAACAGTTATTCATTTTTTACTAATTAGAGGAAATCGTTTAGAACTTACAGGATGTGTAAAACCGAATGTTGTATAATAGAGAATGAAAAAAAAACGGAGAACAAAAAATGATCATGTCTAAAAAATATTGGGATGACCTTATAGAGAAATCTAAGAATGAAAATTTAGATCCTTTAGAAGTTGTTCCATTACACGAACAAGAAAAAGAGGGTAAGATTCTAGATGAAGAAACTAGATGGATGTTAGCTAAACAAAAAATAATAAATGGAGGTAAATAATATGACTAAAGATCACTTAACAAAATGGTTAGAAGAAAACAGAGATAGTGTTGTTGCTCAGATGGTTGAAAAAGATCCAAATGAAAGATTGATGATGGCACTAGCTAATGGAATGGAGTTAGAGAAATCTAAATACGATGATTGGGATGATAGCAAACATTACATTCATGTTGAGATTAGTTTTAAAAATAACAATGCTCATTTGTATTTTGTTAGAAAAGAGAAGAAATAACCACTAACTATGCTCTGTATTACTTGTTGATCCTAATAATGGAAAATACGAGGGTAGGGTATATGAAAAAAACAACAATAGGAGATATAATGTACTACAACATATACACTAAGAAAGAGTTCTCAGGTAAGAATCTTGAGAAGTTACAATCTACAAATCTACAAGGTGGATTTTGTACTTTTAACCAAGCTAGAAAAATGGGTGCTAAAGTTATCAAAGGAAGTAAGGCAGTTGTTAAACTTTCTAGAATGGTAATGGATGGTAAGGAAACTGAGTTTAGAAGTTATCCTGTATTCCATGCTTCTCAAATTGAATTTAAACAGGAGGACAAATAATGAACTTTATAGCTTTACAACCTATTGGATCTTCTAATGTTCAGTTAATAAATCTTAATCATGTATCTAATATAATTTTAGGTACTAAAGATGATGACAGAGCAATAGTTAAGTTTTCTGATGGTCAAAGAGATATTGAAGTTAAAAAATCTGTAATTGTTAAACAGATTCCATTTATATCTTTAGATAATTAAAAAAACTTTTGGGGTTACTGTATAGGTTCTGCAGTAACCTCTTCCTCTTGTTCTACTTCATCCTGAGTAAATTCTCCAACTTCAGCTTTAGTTTCAATCTCATCAAAGATAGTTCCTAATTTTTCATCATCATCTACTATTGATCTAGCTATCTCTTTATCAATTTCTTTATTAAGAGTTGGAGATCCTACATTAATTGCTTTTGCTTGTTGATAGAATACAAGGTCAGAAGCATAATCTCTAATGTTAAATGAATCAGGATAATTTATTTCGCCATCAAATTCTTTACCTTGGAACTCAGCAAACATTTTAAATAATTGTTCTTCTGCTAATTCTAAATGATCTGCTTTTTCAGATAGTCTAGCATTCAATAATTCAAATTCTGTTTGTAAAGCTATTCCTGATGCTATTTGTTGTTTAGTAGTTCTTACTGCTCCAACATGACTAATTCTATTGATTGCATCTACTTTAGTTGAAATTGAATCCATGATTGCTTGTAAGTTTTGACCTGATGGTTGTAATAGATAAGGTTTTAAGTTTGGTTCCATTTCTTCAGGAATTTCAATTATAGCTCCAGCACCAGCTGACGCATTAACACCCGGAGTCTTAACTAATGATGGATGGTTAGTTAATCTAACAAGTTGTTCTATTTCAGAATACTCATTGTAAATAGATTTTTGTAGATCAGCAATATCGGTTAAATCGCTCATGCCAATTCCTCTTTTATGAGATTTAGAATTGAATAAAATAACTGCTGGTATCTTACCTAAGCGATTTGGTACAGTATCTATTGTTTGAGGGTCATCGTATTCACTTTTAACATACACAGTTTCAATTCTATCTGTGTACCATAATCTAAAGTAAGTTCCTCCCCCACTATCAACTTCTTCTCTAATTTTCATGTAGTTTAAAATGTATCTTCCATTTAACTGTCTTTCATAATTCCAATCAAAAACATTTTCAGGAGTTATAATTGATACATAAGGTCTAACTTCAGCATCAAGTTCTTGTGCCATTGTTTGTGTTGTGAAATTTGGTTTATCTAACATTAAGAAAGTATGCCCATAAATAGATGCAAAGTTTTGAGCTTGTGCAATCACATTGTTAAATGAATTACCATCTAAGTCAGCATCTTTTAAGAACAGTTCTAACATAGGGTCGTTGTCTAAATTTCCAAAATCTCTACTTGGTTTAACTCTAAACAAAAAAGATGAATAAATTTGAACTATATTCTTACAATGATTGTCTAATGCTGTGTTGCCAAGTCTTTTTGCATACTCGTTATCAAGTTCTAAATTATATCTATGTAAATATTGACCAGCACTATAATCAAATCCACCATTGTATGATCTTATATAAAACTCCCATTTATTTACTGATTCCTCGTAGTCTTTGTGGACTGATATAATTTTATCTGATTTTGCCATACTATTTAACTGCCCATCTTAAAGGTTGTGAATTTGGAGTTTGTACTACTAAAGGTTTAATGTAATCAATCATGTATCCTAATGCGTCGTTCATATGGTCAAATCCATCTTCCTTATTTGGAATATTAGTGTCTTCTTTGTAAGTTTGTCTTTGTAACCCTTTTATCAAAGTTTTGCAAGATTTACTAACAAAAATGTATCTATTGCCTTGTGAGTCTTTAAGTTTAGAATTAACAGCATTAATCCTATCTCTAACAGCTGGGTGTTTATGTTTAACTTTAACATTGAAACCAGCATTTTGTAATATACTTAAATCAGTTCTTCCTCCAGCAGAAGTCTTTCTTTGTCTTGAAGCTGGATCAGGATAAATAAAAATTGGCATTTTAGTTCCATATCTATTTCTAATTTCTTCACACATCTCATCTGTATTACTTCCATAAATTATAACTTCATCTAAAATATAGATTCTATCTTTTTCAATTTGACTAACACAAGCTGACATTGGCGATACGTTAAAGTCCATTCCTATATGTAATGATTTTGTCCAATCAATAGATTTTTCAATAACAGATTCAACAGGATGAAAATTATAATAAATTGATCCAGCATAGTTTTCAAACGTACCCTCAAATTCTTGTCTAAATGTTCTTTGATCTAAGTCTAATTTAGCTTGTTGGATTTCATTATTATTAACCATACCACCCTCTAATGTAGTAAATTGGAAACTATCCCATTCTTTGTCTTGCTTTCCTTTTAAGTACATCTCATAAGACCAATTACCATAACCTTTTGGAGTACCACACATAAGAACATGACCTAATGTATCTGCAACTGATGCTCTAAGTACTTCAAACCAAGTTCGTTTATCAATATCAGCAAATTCATCTAAAATTAAAAAGTCTAATCCTGTTCCTCTTAATGAGTCATAATTATCTGCTCCTTTTAAGGATATTTTACTATGAGATTTTTTAACTGTAATAGTCATAGTAGTTTCATTAATGTCTTCAATCCAATTAAATTGATTTAACATTTCTTTTAAACTTGACCATGCTATTTCTTTTGCCATCTTAAATGTAGGAGCAACATACCAAATTTTCTTATTTGGTTGAGACGCATACTTCATCATCTCAGTAATACAAAGATAAGTTTTACCAAATCTACGACCTGATATTAAAACTCTAAATCTACTATTACTTGATGATACTTTAAGCTGGGGTTTTGTCAGAGTTATTTTCATTACAAAAGTAAGATATGTATAATTTGTCCTCGTTAAATTTTTGTTTATGTTCGTTAGTTACTCTAATCGTAATTGAAGCACCAGCTTTAGTACAATCTGTCCAAGTGTCAAATTTTATAGGATGTACTGCTGGAGTATTACAGAATCCTGTTATTGCTGAGCAAATTGTATAAGCTAGTACAAATTTCATTATTCTAGTATAAGTTTTTTTATTGATTTACTACCATCAATATTTAATTCTAATTCTGCCATAGATTTAATACATTGATATTGAATATTATTATTTTTATTTGATCTTGTTGCTACTCTTTTGCCTTTTAAACATTCTGACATAGTTTCTTGAATACGATGTTCTTTGATTTCTCCATTAACAATCATAAGTAAAGCTATAATTAACTCAGGCATTAGTGTCCACTTCCATTTCTAATTAACTTTTCTACATCTTCTTGTAATTTTTTTACTTGTTCTTTAAGAAATTCTATATTAACTTTGTTGGTCATATTTTGTTCTTGTGTTTCAATTAATTTTTCTACATCTGCAAAAACTGATTCTAATAACATAAATTGTTCTTGGTCAGTTGGTTTTTGTTCTGACTTTTTTAGAAGATCAGCTTGAAATAATTCTCTTGAAGTTTCAAGTGAAGTCAACCTTGCAGTTACTTCTGTATATGCAAACACTCCCATTGCAACAGCAATAACAATACCAACCATGTTCTTAATTGGCATTGCAACAGATGTATTCTCAGATACTTTCACATTGGCCTCACACATAGAGCTAAAAATACAAAACCTAAGATTAACATTCCTGTAAAGTAATAGTTCATATTAGTACTCATAAATTATTTTTTTTTCCTTTTTTTCTTAAGTAGTTTTACTCTTGTATGCCACATCCAATTAGTAAATTTTAAAGCATAAGTTTCTACAAAAGAAATTGCATCATCTAACCAACTAAAAAATTTGTATAAAAATTTATCAATCATCTCCAACTCCTTATCGCCCAATAAACCGGTGCCAATGATTTTTGGCCTCTTACTTTTTTAAGAGTTGCACCATGTCTAGCTAAAAATGATTTACGTCTAGCTGGTATGTTCTTTTTTATCTTCATAGAGGGGTCGCCAAATCTAACTACCTGAACTCTACCTGAACGTTTGTTCTTAACATAAACACCAAACTTTTTCGACTTGCCGGGTGTCCTAAATGGTTTGTTTAACCTAACTGTTCGTCCTTTGTATTTAGCCATAGAAAACTAAATATCATACTAGACCATACATTTCTAATAGTTTTTTAACTTTTGAAAATAGTTGTAATAATCTATCTCTTTGATCTTTTACTAACTTAAGCTCAGATTTGAGCTGATCTATTTGCTTACTTTCCTTGTCCACGATATTTGCTTTTGCCTCTCATTCGTCTTTTATTTTTATTCATAGTAGATGTTATTGGTTTTCTTCCAATAGAAGTTCCTTTGTAAGTCTTTGTATAAACAATAACTGCTCCATAAACATTACCTTTCTTCTTTGACATCTTCTACTTTGGCTTCAATGATTAATGGTAATGGTTCATTTATGTTTTCATTAACAGTTCTATCTTTCATTCCTAAATAGTTTTTACTTAACCAAATTTGCATATGTGTATTGTCTTTCTTAATAGCTTTATCAAACATCTTTTTTCTTAAACTAGCTTTGCCTTTTTCTTTATTCTGATCAATAATTTCGGCATAATTACGCCTTAATGTTCTAGCTGACACACCCATAACAGATGCACATTCTTCAATAGTACATCCAATAGATGCTAAGTTTCCTAATATTTTTGGATCAACTTCCTTTTTAGGTCTTCCAACTACTACAAGTTCTTTGCTATTACTTTTGTCCATTTTTAGCCTCAATTATTAAATACTCAAATGCTTCAGGTTCACTCTTGTAATTTGTTTGTTCTGCACACCATTTGACCCAATCTTGCCACATTTGATAAACAGATTCATCAACTTTAACTACTACTGTTTTCTTACCATCATTGTCTTTTGGCTCTTTTTCAATGGGTTCCTCCCAATCAAAATTACCAAAATTAACTAAGTTGTCAATCTCATCTGGTGTATCTGGTAGTATATCTTTAAGTGTATCTGTATCTATTTCAGGCAATACATCATTTTTTATTAGATCACTAAATGCTTTTAAGTCATCGTCAAACCATACATGATTTCTTCGTCTAGCAATAATAATGGCTTTTGCTTTGGAAATATCTCCAAAATTCTCTACTTGAATCTGTTGCCATCCCATTCTTTGTAATGCTTCTAATCTATGGTTTCCATCAATAACTTCATATTTATCATTTAATTTTCTTACTGCTATTACTCCAGCACTATCATCATATTTTATAGATTTTATTAATTTATTTATCTGTTCTTCAGTACCATCTGTTTTATAGTTCCATCCAGCTTTAACTAGATTGTCTATGTTCATGGTTTCTACTTTATTCATTCTTGTCCTCCAGCATATTTTTTGTATTCTTGAAGTTTTAAATAAGCCTCCCAATAGAACACATTAGTTGATTTACTTGAATCTTTAAATGCATCAATCTTATTTTGTTTTAGTCTATTTATATCAACTCTTTCCATATTAGGTAATGCTTTTGATCTAAAACTATTAAATCTACTACCTGAAAACCAACTTGTACTATCACAACTATAACAATATTGAAATTCTTTCATCATTTTTAACTCTGTGCAACCTAACAAATGTACTTTCTTACCTTTAGAAGTAGCTTTTTGACTTATGTATCTTGTTATCTTTAATCTTTCTTCATTAGATACATTGAACCTTAATTCAGGAACTGATACAGCAATATAATCTGAATAATTAATTAACTTATCAGGGTTGCCATCTTCTAAGTGATATACATTTATAATTGGTACATTTACCTGAGTCTTAAATTTTTTTCTCATTTCCCAAGCAAATTCAGGAGATATTTTTTTTTGAACATCACATTCTACTATTGAATGTTTATATCCTGTTTTATTTATAAATTTCGCATAATCATCTTGCCAATCAATAATCATTTGTTCTGTTAGTACTGTGTGAGATTTAGCACCAAACATTAATGTAAATAAACCTGAATCTATAATAGTATGAGTATAACTGTTAAGACACTTAACAAAATTAATAGCATGTTGGTCTTTGTATCTTCTTATTTGATAAAAACTTCCAAGAACATATTTAACTCCAGCTTTTTTTAAAGGCTTAGACATTCCTACATCTTCATGTCCAGCAAAATGAACTTTCATTTAATAAGTTTTTCTTTTTTTACCTTTTTTATGTGCTGAGTTTTTCATTAACTTTCCATTAGGCATATAATGATAACCTTTAGGTGCCTTTCTTTTTTTTTTAACCATATTAAACCTCGTACTGATAAACTGTTGCTCCATTTTCATTATCTTCAAAAACAGAACATTTAATTAAGTCGTATTTTGATAATAATTCTTTTGCAATCATTTCGCAAGACATATCGTTAAACTTTAAACATTCGCCATCATTATATTTATCTACTAAATACTTTGTTACTTCTCTTTTAAATCTAATAAACTCTACATCTCTATCGTCATGGAATACTTGTTTTTCACATTCAATATGAAAAATATGTCTATGAAAATCTCTTAAAAATTTTACATCTTCGTGAGGACATTTAGCCCATCTATGTACTCCCTCTACTTGTAATCTACATACTATTGTTGTTTTCATTTACAAAGCCTATGAAATTCGTTTTTAACTTCTGCTGATTTGAATAAACCTCTTATTGATGAAGTTACCATTGTTGAATTTTTCTTTTGTACTCCTCTACAAACCATACAAAAATGTTTAGCTTCAATAATAACACCACATCCTAATGGATTCATTACTTTCATCATTCCATCTGCTATTTGATTTGTTAATCTTTCTTGTATTTGCAATCTTCTAGCATACACTTCTAGTAATCTTGATAATTTAGAAAGTCCTACAACATTTGCTCTTGGAATGTATCCAATATGTGCTTTACCAAAAAATGGTAACATATGATGTTCGCAAGTAGAATAAAATTCAATATCTTTAGAGATAATCATTTCATCGTAATCAACATTAAAACTTGTTTTTAAAACTTCTTCAGGAGTTTGGCTATAACCTCCATAAATAGTTTTCCAAGACTTAACTACTCTTTTTGGAGTATCTATTATTCCCTCTCTATTTGGATTATCTCCTAAATGTTCAATCATTTTAGCTACTGTATGTTCAGCATCTTCTTCTGCTTGTTCCCATGGAAATACAATATAACCATCATATTCAGGTTTTTTTTGTTTATCTATAACAGCCATAAATTTAGCTAAAGGAAAACTATCTGTATGTAATTTTTTAGTTCTTCCACTATCTACTATATCATCTACAATAACAGTTGCTTGTGTTGGGTCGTGAGTTTTTTTACAAGTTAAAAAATTTGAAACAATCATTCCACCTTTTGGAACTCCAAATACTATATCATCAGACTTAATTAATAATTGTAAAGGTGTTAAGAGATCAAAGAAATCTCCCCAACTTAAATATTTTTTAATCATTTATGTAAATAGCTGAATTTCCTGAATGTTCTCTTACTTCTACTGACATTAACTTAACTCGTTCATTACTATTAACTTCTATTGTAGTTCCAATTTGTTTGCAAATATATTCTGCAAATTTTTCACAACCTACGTGAGGAATAACAACAAGTTGTATTAAACCTTTTTCTTCTAATTGTTTAAATGTTTCTAACTCAGGATCGTCTTCTGCAACAACTGTTTTATGATCAAAAGTATTTTGTAGAAATTCTTTTACAAATTTCAAATCGCCAAAGTCATAAACCCAATTTCTATCATTTAAACTTCCTTTGAAATTTAATCTAACTGACAAAGCATAACCATGAATATATTTACAATGACTATGTTTTGCTCTCCATTGTCTAAAAGCACAAGATAAACCTATGTTGTGATTGTAAGTTTTAGTTGATAAATAGCTCATCTAACATTTATAATTTTATGAGTTTGTAAACTCAATTTATACTCTTGGTTGTCCTTTATCAAATTTAAACAGTTTTGTAAAGATTTAGAATGTTCGTTATATTCAGGTTGTAAATACTTATAACCTTGAAAGTTCTTTAAATGTTCTTTATAAAAATCTAATTCATTTCCCTCTGCAATAACTAATTTAAATTCATTTGATCGTCTCCAAAACCCTTGCAACACAGGAAATTTAGGGCTTATATGTTGTTTTGGAGAAAGAGTTACATACACTTCATCTGATATAGGTTGCCAATAACTTCCTGAAGTTTCAATACTAACTTTTCTTCCTGTTTTAATTATTTCATCACATAAAGTTGGTAATTTTTTATTAATAAAAGGTTCGCCACCACTAATAACTACTAAATCAGATTTAAGTTCAGAAATAAGTTCTTCTATTGATTTTTTAACTTTTGGAATTTTTTTATTATAATAATCTCCGTTAGGTTCATATCCTGTATCACAGAAATAACATCCAACAGGACATCCATAAGTTCTTATAAAATCACAAGCAGTTCCTGTATGATACCCCTCTCCTTGTAAAGTTTCTTGAAATGTTTCGTGTATGTTTATCATATTTTAATTCTTTCCATTTTAATAATACAACCTTTAGGAAATACATTCCTATCTGAAAATAATTCACTGTCAACTTCATAGCTAGCAAATGTTCTTATATTTTTGTTATCTTTATTTAACAAGTAAGCATGAGTAACCATTATTGAGGGCATAAAACCTGAAGCAGTGTGTAAATCAGCATGACCACTATCTCCTGTTATATCAGCCCATGTTATTTTATAAAAATAATATCTTTTATTTTTGATTATAAGATGTTTGTATATACTTTTTTTATTGTTTTTTAACATCTTTTGCCTCTAAGATTGCTTCGTAAATTTCTAATTGTTGTCTTAGTAATTTATTTTCTATTGATATATTTATTAGTCTTTTTCTAAGAAACTTGAAAAGTCTTAAAAAGTTCTTCATTTTAATTTATATTTTCTAACTGCTTTCTGAACTGACCTACTAACATTCGCCTTACCTTTACGTTTTTTACCTACAATCTTTTTAGTGTATAAAACAGATAGCGATGTTGACGTTACAATCATTAAAATTAAATATCCTTTTTAAGTGGTTCATCATTTTTAAATTTGTGTTTATACCATTTTTGACCATCAAGCAATATTTCAAAGTATTGACCAAAATCTCCTATTACCTTAAATTCTCGTCCATCATCTAATTTTGTTAAAAATGTGGCTTTTTTTGGGTCTAATTTAACATCTTCATCTTCAAATCTTCTTTGATTAATCCAAGTTGCCACATGAGGAATAAATGTTTTATCTTTAATTTTACTTGAATAATGATTAAATATTTTAGCTAATTGTTCAGGGTCTTCATCTTTACATTCTTTATCATATTTTACTTTAGCCATCTTTTTACTTCCTCTCTTATTGCTAAGATTTTCCCAAAAAATATCAAAGCTATTATTATTATTTTTAGGAATAGGAATAGGACTAGGTATAGGTGCCATCGATTCGCCATTAGCACCGTTCCATCTTTTAGATGCTCCTCTCTTACCTGATTCACTCTTATTTAAGTAATATTTCTGTAAATATTCGTATTCTTTTGTAATTCTACCATGTGTCCAAACAGCTTCTTGAGTTGACATATCACAATCTTTATGAAAAAATTCTTCTAAAATTTCTAATACAATATTTTCACATTCATCTGATTTGCATTGACATATTCTATAAGCAGATTTAGTTTTAAAAGGTTTGGCATTTTTAGTCCAAGCAAAACATAATAATCTTATATATATTCCAACTTGTTCATTAGATAAATGTACTGTTTCAGCAGTAAATGTATCTGTAAATAATGGTATTGAGGGTAGTTTCATATCATCTCCTTTGCTAGTTTAAATGGTTTTTCATACTCGTCTTTGTATAACTTTTTATACACGTTCTCTAAAAGTTCTATTTCTGTACCCATTTGTTCTACAAATGTTTTCTTACTTCCATGAATACTAAACTTTCCTGTATGATGATCCATACATAATGGGATCACACACCAATCAGAACTTCTTCTTCCTATTCCTGTGTTAACTCTAATGTGATGTAGTTGTGGAGGTCTTTTACAAACTAAACATCCTAATTCAGCGACTCTGTTAAGATGTTCTTTTAAAATTTTAGACTTATATCTTGCCATACAATCGCTTTTCTTCCATATCTAGTTGTAACTCTCTTTCCACTATCTTCTATAAAGTTCAACACTTGTAACTCTCTGACTCTTGCACACACACTTGATAAAACCATATCTAGTTCATCAGCTATCTGATCATTTGAACTTGGTTGTGTTTTTATTAGGTCGTGTACTTTCTCTCTTAATGTTTTTACTTTTGGTTGTTGGTATTCAAAAGCACTTTTGGATGTTTTTGTATTGTTATGTGCTTTGTATCCAAAAAGATCATATTGTGTCATTGTTTATTTATAAGTTGTATATTTGTTTTCATCTCTGTTTGTTTATAACTTAAATATCTATCTAAGTTATTATATCCATATCTTGCTTTGATTAAATTAGACTCAGCATCAGCAAGTGCATTAACAACTTTTTTGTATTCAGGATCAATCCTAGCTTTATGTTCAGCTTCAGAAGTTGTTTTTACAAATTGTTTATGTTTTAAAAAACATTTACTAAAAGTTGCTTTCTTACCCTCGTCAAGAATAATAACTTGTTTTTCACAAGTTGCCCATTCTTTACTTAATCTGTCTAATTCTTTGTAAGCATCTTCACTAGTGTTTATATTCATTTTCTTTCTCCTGTTCTATTTCATCTAATCTTTCTCTCATCTTATCTATTTCATTTTGTAATGGACTATCATTACTTTCCAACATCTTTGCAAATATTCTTATAAAATGAGTAAGATGTAATTCGCCTATTGGAATTATTTGTTTTTTTGATTTAGAATAATAAGTCAGATTTAAGATTGAATCCATATCGCAATCAACTGCTCTATTTTCTACTAAACTTTGTATTTTAACTAGACCTTTTATTTTCATATTTATCTCCTAAGGAAATAAAAGCATTTCTTCTGCTTCTTTTTCCAATTGTTTTATTTGTTGTTTTAAGTATTTATTTTCGTTTTGTAGATTGTGAATTATTGTTTTTAAAGTATTCAAAGCAAGTTCACTTTCATCTATTTGTCTTGTTAGATCAAGGCTACCTTTATCTTCAGTAGCCTTAACCTTTTTGATTAACTTAACATCCATTAGAAAGGAGCATCTTCCATGGGTAAGTCATCATCCATTAAATCTTGACCCTGACTCATTTGAGGAGGTTGGATTTTTTGGAATGAACTGTTTTGTTGGTATTGCTGTTGTTTTGGTTTTCCAATGTATAGAGTAATTTCACAATTTTCATTACCCTGATAATTAGTTAACCTAACACCAACTTTAAGAGGTTTGCCACTATCTCTTTCTTGTTTTATCTCAGGACTTCTTAACCATGCACCAATCTTTTTTAAGAAGAACTCATCTCCATCTCCTTTAAAATCATAGCTAGTTGGTTTATCTTTGTATTTATTTTTAAATACTTTGAGAGTAATTCCTTTGAAATTACTTTGTTTTCTTTGGTTTTGCATTTGCGTTTTTCCTTTTCTTGTTTGCGTTAAATTCCTTAAGTTGATCGTCATATAATTGTTTTGACTTATAACAATCTAATAACCCAAGAAATGCTTTTGTGTGTTGTGGCTTATAAGCTAAAATACGAGATTCAAAGTCATCATCGTTTTTAGGTAGTCTAACAATACAAAGTTTGTTAATTTTTGCTCTTGTTTGCTCCTCATAAGCATATTTATAACCATGTAATTGCAATACATAATTATGAAATATCCCACTACTTGTTTTTATGTCAATTAAGATAAGGTTGTTTTTTTGATCTTTTGCAACAATATCTAAAGTTCCACAAAAACCTTTTATTGAATATAAAATCTTTTCAGATTCTATAATTTCAAGTTTGTTTTTATTCCAAAAGTTTTTGAACTTGTTAAAACAATTTTTAACAATCTCATCTTTAGGTTCAATCACTTTTTTTCCTTTTAGCCAATCTTCTGCTAACTTGTGAACAATAGTACCTATACCTAAAGTCTTTTGTTGTGTTTTTTGACTAATCGAATCAGCTTCAATCATTACATCTTCAATGACATCTAAAGGAATCTCTTTTGATTCCATAGCTTGTTTGATTAGTTTCTTTTGATTAAATAACTTCCAACCCCATAATTGATTGTTAGCCAACATATCAATAATACCAGATGTTCCAGGAACATACTGACTATCCTTTACATATTTATGACCAGCTTCGTTGAAAATTATTGTATGACCATGTTCGGTCTTATGCGTGTTGTTTGACATTTGCGTTCTCCTCTGTTGCGTTTAACATTGCGTTTTTATTTATAGATAATACTACACCATCAAAGTATTTTGTAAACTCTGAAAGATCACATTTTATTTTCTCTACAAATATCAAAATAGAATGAAAAGGCAATCTATTTATACCATTCTCATATTTTTGAATTTGTTGGAAAGTTACTCCTAACCATTTTGCAACTCTTTCTTGTGTATAGTATTTTCCAATAACACCAGCTCCTCTATTTATTTCTTTTCTTAATCTAATTTTTTTCATTGTTAGACCAAGAACGTCATAAAATATACTAATGTTCTCTACTTCATTAAATCCAAGTTGATTTAATCTTTGTTGTATTACTTCTTCACACCTTTCAGGTGTCTTTATTTTTGTTGGGATTGTTATTATCATAAAATGCCCATTGTCCTTTCTCTGTTTCACTTAGTTGATTGAATTGTTGTTTAAAGCACATCCTACATAACGCACTTTCGTTATACATAGAATTTTTTGAAACAAACCATGCAAGTTTGTCTTGTACTTTCATACATCTTGCACAAGTCATTGTTAATATTTTCTTTTTACCAAATAGTTTAGGCATTAATTAAGTACCGAATGTCCTCTATTGTTGAGGCATTTTCTAACTAATGCTTCGTACTTGGTATCCATATCTCTACTAAATGACCAATACCACATATTTGAAATAAAATTAGTATTGTCTTTTCCAATCTTATCACAATGTTGTAAGTCGTTGGTCAGCTCTACTGCTTTTGCTTCATCAAAAGTACCACTTCTTCCTGAAGTATCTACTAATGGCTTATAAGCACAGTTAGTTAGAAATGTTAAAAGTATTATTAAGTATATTTTTTTCATATTTGCGTCTCTCTTGTTTGTACTCTTTTGAGTTTGTTGCTTTTGAGTGAGGCATTATAGAATAAACATCATCAAAAAATGGATTATTGTCCGATGCATTCCATCCTCTTTTTTTAGAAATCTTACAAATAGCTCTAAATCTTCTATCTAAGAACTTTTCTGATTTCTTTTTTTTTATTTCAAATGTCTTACCTTTATTTTCACTAATAACATCTGAAACTTCCCATCTTGTTTGATCTACCATAATAAACCTCCTATAATAAATCCTACTACAAAACATATCCATTCTCTCCTGTAATGTAGTTCTAATGCTTTCCACTCACTAGGAGTTTTTTGAAAAATTAACATATTAATACTCCTCAGCTTTCATTATTGTCATTACTCGTCTTGTTACTTTTGGATCTGACTTATCAGGAGAATGACCACTATGTTTTGTATCATAGTAATCTATCTTCCAAAAATAATCAGTTCCATCTACAACAACCTTGCCAAAATCATGTTCTTTGTATGGGTCATTGTCTTCATTAAAATTATTAAAGTTTCTAACTTCATTAATAATTTCATTATACTTACCTGAACTAAATACACCTGAAGTACAAATAACTTGTCCTCCTTTAGCTTCGGTTCTTAATTGATCGTTTAAATTTACGATCCTTTCAAGTTTCATTACTTCTTGTGTTTGGTCTAGTACTTTTCCTAAGTCCATATCTTCTCCTTAATGTAGTGTTGCGTTGGTTGGTTTTTTTTTCTTTTTTGGTTTAGATAGAGTCAGTTTTGATTTACTCATAGCATCTTTCATAAGTTCCATAGCTTCTTTCTTACTTGGTGCTACATCAAACAAACATCTAAAACATTCAAAAAATATTAAATACAAAAGGTTATGGATTCCAATATGTTTTCCATGAGTATCTAATAAACATTCTAAATGGGATTCTATATCTCTATGAGCTTTATCCATTTTTTTAACTGACATTATATAACTCCTTGTGTAGCCCAAATGTGTAAAGCATACATTGTTAAAGAAACTAAACCAATTACTGTTGTTATAAAAAAAACAGCACCCCATAATAAATCTTTCTTGTTCATATTATATCTCCTTAACTGATTGAATGTTATTTTTTCTAAAAAACTTATCAGCCATCTTCAATGAACTCATAGTAAAGTTAAATCCTTGATCTAATAAGTCAGCTTTAACATCTTTGAATACTTCATTCATATTCTTATCTATAAATAAAATATTAGAAATGTTTTTAGGTTTAGATTGTTCTTTGAAAGAACGAAAAACTATTTTAGTTAAAGTTCTGTTATCAAAGTCTATTGTTATGTTCTTAGTCATTTGCGTTTCTCCTTGTTTGTTTTTTTTCATAACTAAGATTAGGAAATTTTCATATATAGTTCAACTAGAAAAGATATTTTTTTTATTTACTTAAATGTGGTTTATTTACTACATATTATGCAGTTATATGTTTTGTACCAAGTTATGCAGTAAATTGTAGATTGAATTGAAAATAGTTCTTTCAATTATATGTGGTATGCATTATATTGAAACTGATCATTAGTCATTTTTTGATCGCTTTTTTTCATATAAAAAGTATATCTCTCTGTTTGGGGGTGGAGCAATCCACCCCTTTCTAATTTCTAGTTATTTCTAATCCTGTAATATCTGTATCTTTTTTAATGCTTGTATATGTCATTTCATAATTAACTAAAAAAACATCTGATCTTTTTTTTATATCTGAAACCATTTGATTAACTTTTGGAAAGTTTGGAAAGACATCAATAAATCTAAAATT
>CAACVD010000205.1_pt1 | contig 27717 bp, 40 predicted proteins | sample 2381771 | NCBI WGS metagenome assembly CAACVD01 (sample SAMEA5211965, study PRJEB30684) | marine metagenome | biome: Marine; feature: Epipelagic; material: Water | collected 2015-10-15 | depth 15 m
TTTATCTTTTACCCATCAATGATTGTCGCATCTAACCCCACAGGCACCATATCCCGCGAACTAGCACCATAACCCCCGAAGAATACATGCGCCCGCACCCGCCCGTGTCCGTGTCTTGTCATTTGTCACATGTTCGCAGGGTTTAATCGGTATGGTTTACCCTAAAGGCCGTCTGTTTATGTTGATATAACTAGCACTAGGGGGACAATCCCAAAGGGTAAAACCCCAACAACTGCAACGGCTAACGGTATATTCTAGGCTATCCCCCAACACAAAACCCCCCAGACTATGCCGAGGGGTTTCGCGGGAGGAAATAAATGCTAGTCCAATAATATTAAAAGAACTAGCAGGACATGTAAAGCGGTCATGATGATGCCGTCGCTATTATTGTTACCAAACAAAGAAACAACAAGGTATAAAACACCACAAACCCGTAACGGTCTATCATCACTTGTCCCCCTTCTTTACTTGGATATCGGCAACAGTCTTTACCTGCATATCCCAACTGCCTATGCCTAGAGCGTCAAGTTGCTTATCCAAAAAGCTAATCTGAGACCGGAGCATGTCAACATAGTCCCGCAATCTCTTGAGGTCATCCGCTGGTATCACCGCAAAGTGTGAGGCATTATTTTCTGTTATGTTGTAATCAAACTGTTCTTTATTCATTGGTCTGGTTTTCCTTTCTGATTGGCAGAGTGTGGACAAACAGTGCCTCTTTTTCGAAGTCTTCTTCCTTGTTGGCGTATACTTTAAGAGCGCCATCAAAGCCCCCGCAAGTGCTGGATGTTGTCCATTCGGGAGTATTTCCCAGCGCGACCGTCACTTCGTATCCGTTGGCCTGAATATAGATTACCTTGTAATCTTTATCTATCGTCACTTCGCAACCCTCGAAAACTTCAGCACTCGATAGGTGAGAAAAGTCGCTATAGACAAACCCAAAATCAATAGGCACATCCGGCTTCGAAAACCGTTTAGCGGTCATTAACATTTCTATAGGGTCCACGATTACGCCCCCTTCTGTACTAGCTGGTACTGCATCCGGTTCCCTTTACCTGCAGATTGAACACCTTTAATCTCATATCCCTGCGCCTTTAAATACGCGATAGTTGAATGAACACAAGAGCTAGACAAACCCGTATCATTTGCAAGGGTTTTGATAAGTACCGGATAGGCTCTTCTCTTGAATACTGCCAATAGTGTGGCCCCGTTGCTGTTCGCGGCTGGCTTCCTTACAGGTGCCACAACTGGCAATTTCACGGGTTCCCCAAAACGTGCCGCGATTGGTGCCGCCGCCGTTGTCTGCTGGATATCCGCCAAGAGTTCAAAGGCCTTCACTACATGTTCGCGGCTCATCTTATCGCTACGAATGGCAAGGTTTAGTTGGTTCTTGATTTCGTTTATTTTGGTTTCGTTTAACATGGTTCTTGTTCCTTTCTATTGAACAAAGATTGAGTAGATAATTAAGCATAACAGAACAACGGTCATTGTTCTATAAATAACGTATAGGGCTTCCATTTATGCCGCCGCCAATTCTAGAGACTGCCAAGCGTCACCCGTTAAGATATCCCGAACGAAGCCCGAACGGGTGCGCTGAGTATCGTGTTGCTTTTGGGTTGATATCCCCTTTTCCATCGTATGGGTGGACCAGTGAGTGAGCGCATTGTATCCCGCCCACATTGTCTCGCCCAGTTCGTCGGTCTCTTCTTCAAAAAGGCCCATCATGTAATCAAACAAGCCTTTATTTACCAAACGGTCGCCTTCTTTATCGCTTGGCCTTGCTGGTCTAGCACAAATCGAGCCTTCCAATATCTCGGCAAACTGTCTAGACGACAGGGGACGACGCGCCCAATTGTCCATCACTTCACGCTGGCTGGTGAACATATCCAAAGACAACATAGCCTTTCCAGTCATTGCGCTGGTGTCCAGATTGCGGGTATGTTTCCGCTTTTGGTGATAGGCCTTTTCCCCGCCGAAGACTAGGGTATTACGGCAGAGGTCACGATAGGCACCAGAGAACACCTGAAAAGCCCATGACATATCAATCGAATTGAAGACATCCAAGCGCGGCACGACGCTATCATTACCCGCCCTGCTCTTCACCTCAGACGTTAAATCGGTGAAGTAGATAGTCCGGTGCGCCTTCTTTCCCTGTTCGAAAAGACGGTCTACCACCTTAACAGACTGGTTCCGCAACTCGCTATCTTGGATTTGTTCAGCCTGTTTTTGTAGCATCGTCTCATGGGGTACTAGCTGGTAGGATTTAGGAACGGGTCGCATCTGGACAACTTCACCGGATGCCCGATTAAAGATAGCATCAAAACCCGTCATTCTTTCGGGGTATACGATATCATCAATAGACGGCTCCGCAACAACTGGCACCCGTTCGAATACGGCCCGCTGGCTAAATAGGTCAAGATTAAACGGGTTCGAATGTTCAAACTGCCATCCGTCCCGAATCTCTTTTAATTCCCCGAAAGGAAGAGTTGATAAATCATTAGGCATAATCTGCCCCTTTCATTGTGGTTAAAGTATCCGGCAAAAGGCCGGGGTATTTACAGGATAAAACACAAACCGAAAACAATGTAAACAACAAATATTTCGGCAGCGTTTTGGTGATAATTCTGCCCCCATCTCGCAAATTATCTTGATAAATCCAAACCAGCCCAGCCAAAAGGAAACAAAAAACCAGATGAGCTTGTGATATATCCCCAATAGAATCTTTAGCGTGGCCCATTTGTCATTAAAACTTTAGCGTGGGCCGTTTGTCATTCTAGTGCGTGGCAAATAAAACCTGCTTATCTGGTGCCGACCAGCAAAGCGCACAGTTCGCACAGTTTGCAACTTGTCCCGTTTGTTCAGGGCAAGCAAACGACTTCCCTTTTGCTGGTTGCGTTCTTTCTAGGCTATTAGCTGAAAAGGAAATATCCAAATCATTACTAAAACGAACAGACCAGCGGGTGCCGTGTACGTGCCGGACATTAGCAAGGGCCTGTCCTATTGGCTCATCCTTAGAGCGTCCGGTATATCCCCAAGCCGCAAGATTATCATGCAGGTAAAGCATACGGTCCCAAAATGTCACATAGTCTACAGAATAAAAATCACCCAGAACATGAAGCCGGACTATCACACCTTTATATGTAGCGCATAATTCTTCTAGCTCTTCTTCTATCTTGGCTTCGAGTGCTGGCCCGTGTTCAATACGATGCGCGAAGGCCATGTTATTTCCGTAACAATCATCCCAGTGATAACAAGAGCGAGGGCAAGTGGCCCGTTCTTCTAAGGTTAAGGTGAGAATGACATAGCCTTTAAACTGGCCTTTCTTTACAATAGCTAGCTTTCCCTTATCTGCTATCTTGGCATTCTTGCTATGCTTTAATGCACCCGTCTTTATATCTGCAATAGAGCGACGGGCTTTTGGATACATGGTAGAGGCTGGCTTGTTTGTATCTGCTTTTTTCATTGATTCAGTTCCCTTTTCTTTTGTGGCACCTTAACCAATAATCAAACCAGCCCCTATTGTCAATCGTGTTTTGCAAATTTAGACATCCAGCACTTAGCGCAAAAATAGCCGTATCCTTCCTGTATAACATCAGCCCGACTACCGCACCCACACTTAGCAGATGCAAGCAATTCAACTACTGTTTGATAGCGTGGGGGATTTGTCACGTTTAGCGTGGGGGATTTGTCATGTTTAGCGTTTGTCATTTGTCAGCCTTGTGTTTTGCTGTTGTCTCGCTTGGCGTGAGGTATTCATAATCAGAATATCTGTTGCGGTACTTGCCATGTTCATAGGCTGTCATCTCTTGTTGCATGTCGAACATGTCAGCCAATCTAAATTCTACAGTTTCCAGATAGCAAACGTCGTCGTAATTGAGTGGGCCTTTGTCATCTGTTGTTCTGTTAATGTCTTTAATGCGATTGATAATCTCTAAGAGTTGCTTCTTCTGTTTACAGGTGAGGTTAATTTTGTGTGGTCTATTTGTCATTGGTACTCGCTCCATTTTTCATCCCATGCTTGGGTCAGTAGTTCATCAAGTTCGGCATTTGTCATGTGTGCCATCTTGTCTCGGTGGGGTGCCATTCGTTCTAGGAATTGTCCTCTGTATTCACAACAGCCAGCCCAGAACGATGCCTTCTCCCAATAGTCCTCTTCGAGGTCCATTGCAAGCTGTTTCATTTTACCCATCTTGCATAAGCTCCTGTTCTAGTTCTTCGGTGAGTATCTCTTCTGATAATTCCACAACACGTCTTGCCCATCTGTTTATCTGGGAATAGTTCTGGGGTTCATCTGTAACAAGGTAATTCAGCATACACATTGCCGTCAGAATCTTGTTTTGATTCTTTGCGTCAAGTGCCTCCATTATGGCGTTGAGGTGTTCTGCATGTTTCTTTGTCATGATTCGTCATTCCCTTCTTCTATAAAATCATCCGACCCACAACCCTGACAAAATCCGCCAGTGTCCCAGTCAATGTGCTTTAGGTCGTTATAGCTATCATGGTAGGTACCACAATCCTTACAGGTAAGTCCAGACATTTTACCACAACCTCTTAAACACGTTGGTATCGGCTGTCCTATGTCTCTTTTCCATCTTTGTAGCGTAGGCAATACAGCTTGTCCCCGAATCGTCTTCCTCACGCCAGAAGTTAAGGTCGTAATATTTGCCGTCCAGTTCTACTTCTACCCAGTCGTCACCTTCCCAGCCTGTATCCACTAACTGTGCATGTAGATAGTGAGAAGTAGCCGTCAAGAAACCATGCTCATAATCTGTAAGTTCCATAGTGCCTACGTTATCAGGGTTCACATAAAGGTCTGGGTGGATTCTGTCCATGCGTTCAGTATAATCACTTTGGATGTATAGTTCGGGATGTTCCCAGCCATCACCGTTCCAATGTCCATCACTAACACTGGTGGGGTCTACCTGTGCTTCTGCTTCTTCGGCAGTGTTTGCACTTACAATAAACTCAGCAAAGTCGTAACCTTGCTTCGCTACCCTAACATTCCATTTGTACTTGCCTGTTGACATGATATTTCCCTTCAGTTGGTTGCTGTTTCATTACCTATACAGCAAACTATCCGGTGTGTCAAACAAAAAAGAACGGGGCCACCCCGAAAGGTAACCCCGCTCCCCTGTCAACCACAACAGAAAGGCACTCTACGGCGCATATAGAAAGGAGAAAAACTATGCGACTTCGTAGAGTGTCCCTAGTTTTACTACGTCTTGTACGTGAGTGTCAAGCCATTTTTTTGCGTTGCGTTGATTATTTGTCACATGCACAGTAATCCATCGTGTCAGGTCCACAGCTTCACCATCCTTGACAAGTTCTTTGTTTGTCTCGTTCAATCTTGTCAGGCTAGCTGGCGTTACTACTTGCCAACTATTATCGTAGGTGCGTTCAATTATTTCTGCTTTTAGTTCACGCTTCTTCATTTTGTTCTTGCTCCAATACGTGGATGTAAATATCAATAGCTTCACGAATCAAATCAGCCACGCTAACTTGTTCTAGCTCAGTTCTTTGCCTGTCGTGTGCAGTCGTGTACAACTTGTCGTACTGCTCAACTGTCATCAGAAGATTGTATGTCTTCGTCTCTTCTTGTATCTTGTTCGGTCTGGGCATTTTGTTCCTCATGTAGTTCAGCTACCCAATCGTAGGTTTCATCTCGTAACACACGTCTTTTATCTTTGACAACCCGTGTTCGGTATTTGTCAGATTGTACGTCTCTTACTATAGGGTTCTTTTTATTCATAGTATTATTCCTTATAGGGTTAGCCTAACAGGGTATCCTTGTAATAGCATGTCAAGAATATCCCGTCAACAAAAAAAATAACATTGACACACGTTTTAGTTTGTCGTAGGGGTATGTCATGGCAAACTGGATTACAGATTACGTGATGGACTTACCCTTGCAACCGAATGGTCGGATGCGTATGGATTGTCCTGTGTGCGGAAAGAAGAACACGTTTAGTGTGGGCGAACATGAAGGGCAACGTCTCTATCATTGCTTTCACGCTGACTGTACTGCATCTGGTCGCACTGACTTTCGTTTAAGTAAGGATGTAACTACACATCCTATGCTATTGAAAGCAAAGAGAAAGCTACACAACAAAACTGAGGACGTGGGTGCTGCATTCGAAATGCCCAGCACGTTCGTCCCGATATCTCGTAGTCAAGAAGCGGTTGCCTACCTCAAGCGAGTTAATGCGTACAGTGCTTATCTTGATGGTCGTGTCGATTTACGATTCGACTTTCAGCGTAACCGTGTTGTCTATATGGTCACGGATGGTAAGCGTGTTGTTGATGCCGCAGGTAGAACTTTAACGGGTGAGAAGCCCAAGTGGTGGAGATATGGAAAGTCAGGTCGTCCTTTCGTTTGCGGCACAGGACGTGTCGCTGTTCTTCTCGAAGATTGCGCTAGTGCTTGCTGTATATCTGATGTTTTTTCGGGGGTAGCTTTGTTGGGAACTAACCTTCTTGACACACACATCCCGATACTGCAGAAATACGACAAGGTGCTTGTGGCTCTTGATAAGGATGCTACAAAAAAGGCCCTTGATATTGTAAGAAAGTTACAAAGCGTTGTACCTACAAACATACTGATTTTAAATCAAGATATAAAGGACATGGAACATGATACCAGAGAGCGATTATTCGCAAAGTACACTTGAACATAGGGTGTTGGGCTTCTTGCTCGACAACGAGTTCTACAACAAAGTAAAGAACATTGTGTCGAAAGACATGTTCACGGGACGAGATGCAACTATCTTTGACGTGATTACCTACGGACACAAAGAGTATGGTGCAACTATGCACCCTCAACAGGTAGCGGCATTAGTCAGTGACCGCAATCCCGCTATGCCATCTAGCGCAATAGGCGAGATATACAAGATACTAGACAACCTATCAGAGAAAGTATCCTCTGACATGGCCCTCGAACTTGATGTAGTCAAGAACTTCTGGGTTCGGGACAGAGCCAGACAGATTGGTGAGAAGGCGATTGCCATCTTCACGGGTGAGTCCGAGCATTTTGGTGAACTAAAAACTTTGATTGACATGGTTGAAGATGGGCGGATGTCTGACAAGACAACGTATAGTGAGATGGATAAAGGATTTACACAGCTTGTAGAAGAAGAGACAGGTGACCCTGACTTCCCATTTGGTTGGGACTTGTTGCGTGAGCATTTGACAGGCATGGATAGAGGCAACCTCGGTATCCTGTTTGCAAGGCCAGAGGTAGGTAAGACAACGTTCTGTGCCTTTCTTGCCGCGAACTACATACGCAGTAAGCATAAGGTTGTGTACTGGGCCAACGAAGAGCCAGCCGAAAAGATTAAGCTGCGAATCATACAGTCCTATTTTGAACGTACACGACAACAAATGGTCGAGGAGCGACACACCCTAGAGCAACGCTACATAGAAGAAGTGGAGCCGTACCTTGTTGTCATGGATTCTGTAGGGACATCAATGGATGAACTGAACGAATACGCCCAACTAAACGAACCAGACGTTATGTTCTGTGACCAGCTAGATAAGTTCAAAGTTGCAGGTGACTTTAACCGTGGTGACGAACGCCTGAAAGAAACGTACGTCCTCGCTCGTGAGATTGCCAAGCGCAACAAACTTCTGATATGGTCTGTGTCTCAGGCTAGCTTTGATGCACATGACCGCCAGTTCATCGACTACTCAATGCTGGATGGTTCACGTACTGGTAAGGCTGGTGAGGCTGATGTCATCATTGGTATCGGTAAGACTGGCACATCAGAAGAAGAGAACACAGCACGACACATCTGCATCTCAAAGAACAAACTGAATGGGTGGCATGGTATGTTCACCAGCCACATAGATGTACACACGGGGGTTTATTACTGATGAGAGTCCTGACGTTTGACGTAGAAACTACACACAAAGAAAAGGCCAACGGCTCGTCTACACCTCTGCCATACTTCGGCAATACGTTGGTGTCATTAGGTTTCAAGTGGCTAGGCATGGACAAGGTGAAGTACATATGCTTTGACCATAGCACTGAGCCACCCAGCAATGACGGCTTCAACATCTTTCAAGATGCCTTGAACCTTGCTGATGTAGTAATCGGACACAACATTAAGTTTGACCTGTCTTGGATACGCGAGTGTAACTTCAAGTACGACGGCAACGTGTACGACACTATGGTTGCTGAGTATGTTCTTGCCAAAGCCAGACGATGGCCTTTAGGACTATCGGCAGTTGCAGAGAAGTATGGTGGTGTTCAAAAGGAGAAAGACCTTATCACTCCTTACTTTAAAGAGGGCAAGACATTCTTTGACATACCGTGGGACACTATTGTAGAGTATGGTATCGCTGACGTAATCGCTACAGAAGACGTTGCTGTAGCTCAACTCAAAGCCTTTGGCACAACATTTGAGGAACTGTATAATGACACTACTACCAACCTTACGTCTGTCGTTTGAGATGACAAACGTTCTTGCTCACATAGAGCAGAACGGCATCAAGATAAACAGACAAACGTTATCTAAGATTAGAGAAGAATACGAACAAGAACTATTCACCCTTGAACGCAGACTAAACGAACTAGCCGCGAACGCGATGGGTGACACCCCAGTAAACCTTGATAGCCCAGACGACAGGTCAATGGTCATGTACTCTTGTAAGGTACAAGACAAGAAGCATTGGGCTGTGACGTTTAACTTAGGGCATGAGATGCGTGGCGCAACCAAGAAACCAAAGCTGCGTAAGCGTATGTCTCGCGCTGAGTTCAAGGGACATGTACTGCGTAATACAGATGTAGTCTACAAAACTATAGGCTCACAGTGTGGTGCTTGTAATGGTAAGGGACGGTTCAACCCCTTGCGTAAAGACGGCACTGTTGGTAAGGCTGTACGTATTTGCAAACCCTGTGAAGGCAGGGGTGTTGCTTATGAGAAAACAGGCGAAGTGGCAGGCTTTAAGATGATACCGCGTGACGCATTTGACGTTGCATCAGGCGGGTTCAAGACAGACAAAGAAACACTAGAGGACATGTCCCTTTCACTGAGGGGCGAGGCTCGTGAGTTTGCCCAGTCGTACATCCGATACTCTGCCCTGCGAACATATCTGCGTTCCTTTGTTGAGGGGATGGAGAACAACATGGACGAGAACGACTTCATCCACACCGAGTTCATGCAGTGTGTCACGGCAACAGGCAGACTATCTAGCCGTAACCCTAACTTCCAGAACATGCCTCGTGGTTCTACCTTTGCTATTCGTCGTGCTGTAGAGAGCAGGTTCGAGGGTGGTAGTATCCTTGAGGGTGACTACGCCCAGCTAGAATTTAGGGTGGCAGGCTTCCTTGCAAAGGACAATGCCGTAACGCTGGACGTAGAACAAGGCACAGACGTGCATAGCTACACCGCCAGTGTGATTGGCTGTACAAGACAAGAAGCTAAAGCACACACCTTTAAACCGCTGTATGGCGGCGTTAGTGGTACAGAGGACCAGCAACGTTACTATCGTGCCTTTAAGGAAAAGTATAGTGGCGTGACAGGGTGGCACAAAGACTTGCAAAAAGATGCAGTAACAAAGAAGGAGATTACCCTGCCGTCCGGTAGGCAGTATGCTTTCCCTGATGCTAAGTGGACTGAGTGGGGTACAGCCACAAACCGCACAGCAATCTGTAATTACCCTGTGCAAGGCTTTGCTACTGCCGACCTGTTGCCAATGGCACTGGTCAAACTGTATAAGGATATGCAGGGTATGAAGTCTGTAATCTGCAACACAGTACATGATTCTATTGTCATAGACGTGTTTCCCGGAGAAGAAGAAGCCTGTATTCAGGTAATGGCAAAGGCCATGCTATGTCTTCCAGAGGAAACAAAAAGACGCTATGCCATTGAATATACTATGCCTGTTGGTATAGAATTAAAAATGGGAAAAAACTGGCTTGACTTAGAGGCAGTCTTTGAGGTATAATCCTTTTACGTTCAACTTTAACCCAGTGGAGATATACATGGGAACAGAACTAGAAACAGTAAGTAATGAATTTTCAATCGACATCGCAGATGATACTGCATCATTGTTGGCGGCACTTGGTCAGGATGACACATCCCAAGCAAAGGCCCCATCACTGTCAAGTCTTCGCATCAACTACGATGCAGACACTGATGATGGTGAAACACTGAAGCGTGGTACGTGGAAAATCTACGATGGTTCAAGCATGGTGTACGCTGATGAGGTATTCATCAACCCAATGCTGCGAACATACGAGTGGTCTATCTACGACCAAGAAGAGGGTGCCTTTACTTGTCGCTCTGTTCAGCGTAAGAAAATTCAGGATGCTTTCCCTGATAACTCAGGCGGCATGAAGTGCGGCAGACTCTCTAAGAAAGAGGAAGAAGACCTTGCACAAGATGACCCTCGCCTGTTGTTGTCGAAGTCAGTGTCTTGTAACGTAATCTTGTACGGCTCTGTTGACATCCCTAACGGGAAGTACGCAGACGGTTCAGATGCAGTGATTGAAAACATGCCGTTTGTAGGTTACTTTAAGCGGTCAGGGTTTCGGCCTATCAACGACTTCATCCAGCAGAAGCTAGGCAACAGGATTCCGTTACCTACTTCTTACATCAAGCTAGGCACAAAGCGCATGGCTAATGGCGGGGTAACCTACTGGATTCCACAGCCTGAGTTGGTGAAGGAAGTGTCGTTTACTGCTGAACGCAAAGAGATGATGCAAAAGTTCATGGATACAGTATCCGCATCTAACTCTAAAATCCTTGGTGAATACAAGGACGCTTCAAAGCAAAACCTAACTGACGAAGACGCAGACTTGTCTAAGCGGTTCGGTTAATGATTGCTCTTGTAGAAATACAGGAGTTCCTAAAGAAAGTCGGGCGGGGAGAAGTTGACGCTTCCCGTCTCGACGACTTGATTAAACAATTTGGTAAGGATTGCGAGGACTCCCTGCGTAAGCAGTTGTCCAACCGTGGTGACTACCGGATTCGTATGTCGGGTGTAGGAAGACCCCTGTGCCAGCAGAAGCTAGAGAAGCAGGGACACAAGCAAGAGTTAGCATACAATGACGTTATGCGCTTTTTGTTAGGTGACCTTGTGGAAGCAGCCGCTGTCTTCATCATGAAGTCTGCTGGTGTCAACGTAGTAGATACCCAACGTTCCTGCGAACTCGAACTTGCAGGTCAGAAAATCAAAGGCACACTCGACCTTGTTATGAATGACGGCGAGGATAAGGTGTGGGATGTTAAGTCTACTAGCCCTTGGTCATACGACAACAAGTTCTCAGGACGTGGCGGCTATGACGTTATCAAAGAGGACGACCCCTTTGGGTACATTATGCAGGGCTACCTGTACAGTGAATCACAAGGTATGCCGTTTGGTGGATGGATTGCCATTAACAAGTCATCAGGTGAGTGGGACTTTGTTGAAGCACCTGCAGACCAAACAGAAGACCGTGACGCATACATTGCTGACGCTCACAGCCGCGTGGAGAGCCTAACCAACGACGAGAAGTTCAAGATACCCTTCGAACCTGTTGATGAAGCATACACGGTCAAAGGAGAAAGAATTTACACAGGCAATAAGCTGATGCCTAAGACGTGTACCTTCTGTTCCTTTAAAGAGAAATGCTGGAAGAAAGCAGAGTACCACGACAAGGTTACATCTAAGGCAAAGTTCCCGCCCAAAGCGTGGTACACAAAAATAGAGAAGCGTGAACTGTAATGCCTGTATTGTACGTAGAAACATACCCACTAAAGCTAATGCAACTTAATCCGCACTTGTATTGTGTGTATGTTGAGACGCACGAGAAGAGAGGCGGAGACCCTGCCACGGTGCAAACCCGTGGGTTACAGACATCTCTGCCTCTCACCCTTCGTAACAACTATGACCCTAGCGGCTATCTTGTAAGTGATACAGAGACTAGGGATATACATGTTATTGAGAATGAATCACAAAAAATTATGCAAGTATTAAGGATGGGTGCAACTGTATGTCTGCCGACGCTAGCAATAAACGACGAACTAAACTACCTAGAAAAGCATACACCAAAAGTAGAACAATATCTCTTAAAAAGGCTGCAGATAGTAAAGGCAGGGTTTCCCCTGCAAGACTTATGAGGGGTACCAAATACCGTTCTATGTTCGAGATAAACATAGCCAAGTCCCTTGCAGAGAGGGGTGTTTCATTTGAGTACGAAACACAGAAGCTAACATACATACCCAAGCCGCGAACGTATACCCCAGACTTTTACTTAACAGAAACAAACATTTACGTTGAAGCCAAGGGCCACCTAGATAGGGCTGACAGGGCTAAGATGTCGCTTATCAAAAAGCAGTATCCTGAACTAGACATACGCTTTGTATTCATGAACGCAAACAATAAAATTTATAAGGGCAGTAAGACTACCTATGCTATGTGGGCTAATAAGCACGGATTTGAATGGGCAGAAAAAAACATACCAGAGGAGTGGTTGAAGAATGAAGGATGATGACATCGAAGTACAAATGGAGAAAGCAAGTCTCCTGAAAGAAAAGTATTACCTCATACTTAGCAACTCTGACAACGATAGCTTTGGTATGACAGCGTATGACACGACGAGTGGTGACACTGTAAATACAGAAGAGATACCCGCTGGCATGGTTATACTAAATGGCATGATTGAACTACTTGAGAATGACTTTGAGAATGTGTGGGATGCTGGTATGGCACGTCTGAGCTTTATATCCATAGCCCAGTCTTTTTCTGCAGAGTTTGATGATGAAGAATCCAAGAGCATTACCGATAAGGTTCTTGCCCGTGAAGATAACATAGTAAAAGTAGATTTTGGAGATACGCAATGAAGGACCAGTGGAGCATCAACTATTATCAAAAAGAAGCGGTGAAGACTGCCATCTATCCTGACAGACATAAGATGGTATACCCAGCGTTGGGCCTTGCTGGTGAAGCTGGGGAAATTGCAAATAAGGTAAAAAAATTTATTCGTGATGGTTACGATGTGGAGCAGTTCGAACAAAAGAAGATGGAGCTTGCCGCTGAGATTGGTGATGTGCTATGGTATTGTGCGGCACTGTCTCGTGACTTAGGTTTTGATTTGCAGCATGTCGCTCAGTATAACATCAACAAGCTACATGACCGCGCCAGACGTGGTAAGATTAGCGGTGACGGGGACGAGAGATGATGGACCAGATACGACACGAAGAATACATGAAGCAACAGTTTGATTTACTAGAAAAGCGCAATGGAGCTAGCCATGCCGATATGGTCAACAAACCACCCCACTACAATCAGGCAGGTATCGAGTGCATTGAAGCAATCAAGGCGGCGACAGGTACAGGCTACGAGTCCTATCTCCAAGGAAACATTATCAAGTACATATGGAGATACGAATACAAAAACGGAGTTGAAGACCTCAAAAAAGCCCATTGGTACCTTGAAAGACTAATCAAGGAAATGTCGTAATGAATTGCTGGCATTGCAAAACAGAACTAATATGGGGTAGCGACCACGACATAGACCACGAAGACGAATCGTATTCTATGATAACTAATTTGTCCTGTCCAAACTGCGGCAGTGATGTAGACGTTTACCTTCCAAAAGAATGGGAAGGCAATGATTAAATATACCTGCAAACATTGTAAGAATACTCAGTATATATCAGAGTTGCTTATAAAACTATTTAGTGGCATGTCTTGCTATGTATGCACCAACCCGATAACAAGAAAAGATGTAGAGGAACAAGATGAGTAACCTATTACCCACTGCCTATCAGCAGTTCATTCACAAGTCCAGATATGCCCGTTGGATAGAAGAAGACCAGCGCAGAGAGAACTGGGACGAGACCGTATCACGGTACGTCAACTTCATGAAAAACCACATTTCTAATAAACTGAGCTACAAACTACGTGATTCTGACGTAGCTGAGATAGAGCAGAGCATACTAAACCAAGACGTCATGCCCTCTATGAGAGCTATGATGACCGCAGGAGAGGCCCTTGAGCGAGATAACGTGGCTGGATTTAATTGTAGTTACATCCCTGTTGATAGCCCCCGTAGTTTTGATGAGTGTATGTTTATACTTATGTGCGGAACAGGAGTCGGATTCTCAGTAGAGCGTGAGAACGTAGACAAGATGCCTACTGTGTCTGACAACTTCCACAAGACGGATACCGTCATCAAGGTAGGTGACAGCAAGCCCGGATGGGCCAAGGCTTACCGCGAACTTGTTGCGCTACTGTACGCAGGGCAGATTCCACAGATTGATATGTCTGCTGTACGTGCGGCAGGAGAACGCTTGAAGGTCATGGGTGGTAGAGCGTCAGGCCCCCAGCCGTTGGCTGAACTGTTTTCGTTCACTGTGGAAACATTCAAGAAGGCGGCAGGACGTAAGTTGTTTCCAATCGAGTGTCACGACCTTATGTGTAAGGTGGGTGAGATTGTGGTTGTTGGTGGGGTACGTCGTAGTGCTTTAATCTCTTTGTCTAACTTAAATGATGACCAGATGGCACATGCTAAGTCAGGTCAGTGGTGGGAGAATGAAGGGCAACGTGCGCTGGCTAACAACTCTGTAGCCTACAAAGGTAAGCCTGAAATGGGTACCTTCATGCGTGAATGGCTTGCCCTGTATGACAGCAAGTCCGGTGAGCGTGGTGTCTTCAACCGTGATGCGGCAGACAAGCAGGTTGCTCGGAACGGCAGACGTGAGACAGGACACATGTGGGGTACCAACCCGTGTTCTGAAATCATCCTTCGTCCGTACCAGTTTTGCAACTTGTCAGAGGTCATGGTCCGTGAATCAGACGACCTAGAGAGCCTGAAGCGTAAGGTACGTGTTGCAACAATCATCGGAACTTTGCAGTCTACCCTAACGAACTTCAAATACTTGAGGAAGATATGGAAAGACAACACAGAAGAAGAACGCTTGTTGGGCGTGTCCTTGACTGGTATCATGGACCATCACGTACTTTCAAAGAACGTAGACAGCAAGCGTTGGCTAGAAGAGATGCGGCAGGTAGCCGTGGACACAAACGCAGAGTTTGCGAACATGCTTGGAATCCAGCAGTCAGTTGCAATCACCTGTGTAAAGCCGTCGGGTACTGTGTCACAACTAACAGACACCGCTAGTGGCATCCATGCTCGTCACAATGACCACTACATCCGCACAGTACGTGGAGACAACAAAGACCCGTTGACGCAATTCCTTATCGAACAAGGAATACACAACGAGCCTGACGTGATGAAGCCGGACAGCACTACTGTCTTCAGCTTCGCTATGAAGTCCCCACAAGGTGCTGTTACTCGTACGCAGATGACTGCTATCGAACAGCTAGAATTGTGGAAGACGTATGCTATACATTGGTGTGAACACAAGCCATCTGTGACTATCTCTGTTAAAGAGGACGAGTGGATGGAAGTGGGTGCGTGGGTGTACGAGAACTTTGACGTTGCCTCTGGCGTGTCGTTCCTTCCGCATAGTGACCATACGTACCAGCAAGCTCCTTATCAGGATATCAATGCTGATGAGTATAATGAATGGAAGCTACACTATGGTGAGGTGAACATTGATTGGGACAAGCTGACTGAGTTCGAAAAAGAAGACAACACCACAGGTTCCCGCGAACTGGCTTGTACGGCTGGCGTGTGTGAAGTTGTAGACTTGACAGCAGCATGACGGGTGGTGTAGACTGGCCTAACTGGTGGCAGTGGTGGCTCTTAGGGGCTATCACTGTCAACACCATAATCAACGTAACCGTCTTCTTCGTAGGGCGTAAGTTTAAAAGAGGTAAGTAATGAGCTTAGAACCCAGCGTATTCAATCGGAAGAAGTTTGACCTCGACCTACAGTATGGCAAGGTGCGTGAGAAGCGTGTTGCTGACATGCTACAAGACAAGAAGATTGAGGTTAAGTCTGAGCGTGGCATGTGGATGAAGACAGGCAACATCGCCATCGAATACGAATGTAGAGGCAAGAAGTCAGGCATTGCTGCTACAGAAGCAGACTACTGGTTTCACAACCTGTGCATCGGTGACGACACCTTTGCAACCCTCGTGTTTGACGTGCCATCTCTCAAGCGCATCATCAACAACCTCGACGAAAAACGCACCGTATCCGGCGGGGACAACGGTGCGGCTCGTATGTATTTAGTCAACCTTCAGAAGCTATTTTCAACTGACGTTATAAAGGCTTACAAAGATGGCGAAGAAGGCTAAAGCAGAACTGTTTACCCTGACGTGTGTTATGAACACAGAGGGTCACGTAGAACTAGACTACCAAGCTGTGGACCCTGACGAGTTCGTCAAGACTATGGAGCAAGGTTTTCCTGAGTACGAGGGAACGTTCAAGGTTGCCAGCTTGGTTCGCTATCTACGAGAGATGGGCGACGACGTGCTGAACAATTCGAACAGGTACGTCTAGGACTTCTGCATCTTTCCACCGTAGGACATATAGCCCATCTTGTTACGTACAGGCTTTGGCAACTTCTTTAGGCCCGGATTGTTAGGCTCTTTCATTTTACCGCCACCTGCCATCTTCGGCATACCCATAGCAGGTTCCATACCTTTTTGTTGGCGTGGTTCCATTGGATTCATGGATGCCGTAGATGACATCATTCCACCCATCTGCATTGGTTTGCGAACCATAGACCCGTAGGCATATGCTTTGCGGGTATTTTTATTGTTCATTTTCATCGGTTTGTTCCTTTTCGGGTAATAAAAACATCTCATTTAATTCGGGTGCAAACATGTCATTACGTGCCATTTCTGTAAATACAAACTCAGACATAGCCGCATCTAATGTTTTCATCTCTGGCAGGGTGACTAACTCAGGAGTCTTAAACATCTTATGGATAATATCTGCAGCATCTCTGTTTCCTGCGGCAAGCTCTACAATATCTATGTTTGAACGGGCTGCTAGACGAACTGCAAACTCTGAAGTTACGTACAGAGGGCTGACCATACCACGAGAGATATTATACAAACGACTAAGACCTTCATTCAGAGAGTAGCCAGAAGTCATTCCGTCTAGGCGAATACTAGCGTCCTTCGAACGTGCTAGAAACTTGGTTATATCTTCTAGATATCCCACATGCTCTTCTCCAAGCACGTTAGTCAGCTTTTCACGATGGTCGCGTATATCACTAAGCATGTTTTCTGGTGTTACAAACTGACGTGCAACAGGAACATCCCTACGTGTTGCGGGAAGAACAGCCTCTGCTATAGGGGCCAACCCCCCTCTTCCTTGAAAACCTTTGGCAATTAAGCGGCCTACTGCAGAGTCAAACATAGTAGCGGCATCGTCTGCTGATTTTCCAGACTTACGCTGCGAATTAACGAACATGGTTCGTAAGTTTTCTATTTCAGAAGGACTGCTATCTATGATGAATCTTTGATAAAAAGCATCTGCATTCAACCCACCTGTGAACATGTTAAGTTCATCCATAGCGTCATCTTGCATACGAATGTTATTTTGAATATTTGTGCGAAGTTTGCTGTCTACGTTGTTGAAGTCTGCGATAAATGATGCATAATCCTTACGTGCTTTTTCGCTTCCTCGCACGAACTCGTTTAAGTTTCTATGGTCAGCATACAATTCAGATAGATTGACCAGAGGTTTCATCTCAACAGTACCATCTGCGTTTCTAACAGGTACTTGCAGTAGACTGTGTACAGAATCCATGTCTGATAGGTTGTCCAGCTTGTAGCCACCTTGCTTAACAGCTTCGATGCTAGTAACACGTTCAAAAACTTTTATTTGGTTATCTGCCCAGTCTGCAAAGACCTTCTCACCAATCGCACCTTGCAGTGCTTCAAACTTGGCACGTCCGTTGTCAGTAGATAAGTCAAACACTCTTTTTCCATCCACCGTATCTGCGAACTGTGTTACAATAGAACCCATCTCAGCAACAATTTCTCCTTCTGCGTCAAAATTTCCTTTTAGAGCTTTGCTGATGTTGTTGGTTACACCTTTAAAAAGATTTAAAGGGTTTACACCTTTGTATGCGTACTGGAACATATCGTCACCAGTTGCAGTTACAATTCGACCCCCTTGTCTAGCTCTATCTATTTTAAACAAAAGACCACTAGGACGCAATCTGTCACCAACTTCAGAACGGTAGGTTTTACGAGCTTGTTGTAATATGTTAAAAACTTCAGGCTGTTGCTGGCGGATAGCATTGTCTAGAGTTTGACCGTAGGTTCTGTAGGTTTCAGCCAATGCACCGTTATCAACTTTATAAGCGTATTCAGTAAACGCACGTTTTAAAACATCCACTTCGTATGCGTTAGCTTGAGAGAAGGGATTAAAGTCTGGTTGAATACGTTTAAGTTCCATAGCTAGTTCGATGTTGGTCATGCCGTCTACAAGAGCTTGGTCAGCACCGCTGGTTTTTAACACGTCGCGTAGTTCATCCATATTAGGTATACTACGTTCAACCATGTCGTTGAACACCATCATGTTCTGCCTGCCCAAACGACCGCTAAAAAACTGTCCCTCTGGGCTGAAGAATCGGTCAAAGGTTGTTCCCGGTGCTGCTTCATTTACCATGTAACTTACAGCCTCAGTTAAATCAATACCCGGCTGACCCTGAGATTCTTTGCGAACACGATTGTAAGCGGCATGACCCATAGTCCATATGGAGTCAATTTGGGTGTCGATAACGTCTTCTACTGTTCTGCCTAAGTCTCTGTAATACTCTTTACCTCTACCGCGATACCCACTCATACTTTCAAGACGTGTACGTAGTCCTGCAAACAAGTCGGTCATTGTCTCTTTTACTTGAGTACGTTTGTCTATCGTCTGACCTAGCTGTGTTCGTAAGGCCTCATCAGCCTCAGTTAAGTCTAAAATAAAGTTTTCAGGCAGGTCTATCGTCACGTCTGCTAGAACATTTTTTCGTATGTCGCCTAACATAGCAAGCTGCTCTTCGGCAGTTTTAATTTGGGAGTCCTTAAAAGACTTCAATGCCTGTCTGTTAGACGCAATAAATTCTGTAACTATTTCTGGGTTTTCTACGCCAGAGCGTTGCATCATATTCTCTAGATTAGATAAAGCAGTCTCAGTAATTTCTACCTGCTTATTAGCTGCGTTCATCTGCTTGTATATAGAGCTAAGTTCCATCTTACCGAGTTCACGAACGTCTAAACGGTTTGCATTTACAGATGTTACTGCAGACATGAAGTTTAGACCTGCTGCATTAGAAAAAGACATACTAAACAGTTCGCTTGCTTCTTCTTTGTCTGAGTCGGGAAACGAATCTACAATTCTTTGACGTAAACCTACATACTCGTCTATGGCACCCATGACAACTTCACGCTCGGTGTCACCCAAGCTATTCATCATCTTAACGGTAGCGTTAATACCTTTAATTTCATCGCCACTTAAAGTGCGTCCTGTAGCCAGTTCAAAGTTCTTTATTGTGTCGTCTGTTAGCTTGACACCCGCTAGTCTTAAAGAGCCTAATGTACCTACGTTTATCATAAAGTCCATAGCTGATGCAAATACACGCGGCGCACCCATACGGGGCGATGCTGTCATTTTAATAAGTTTACCACCTACTGATTGGGTAAGCTGATGACCCCCAGCAATCATACCAATCGCCCCAACTACCTCAGATGTTTCAGGACTAAGACCAGTAGCTTCTGGTAACCATTCTCTGGCAGCTAACTGTCCTGCTGAAATTACTAAAGCATCCTGTGTGGTTTCTTTAATGTAGGGGTATACTCTTGCTGTGTACTTAGCACGAAGCATTCTGCTTGCTAAGTTTTGATACTCCCCCCTAGCTACCTTATACTGTGTGCTTCCTTTCGGCACCCCTTGTATACGTAGTGCATCCAGTTTTTGCCCTGCCTCATCTACTTGGTCAGCAAGAGTGTCCAGAGCACGGTCGGTACGTTGCTGCATAACACCTATAGACAAAGCACTGCGGTTAATTCTCGTTTTAACACCCATGCTCTCCATGATGTTGATGACCTCTAGTGGGTCCGTCTTACCTGCAATAGCTTTTCCAATGTCTGTAGTTTCATCGTACTTATTTATAAGCTGATTGTATTTTTGCATAGACCGTACGCCTTTTATAGACCCCGGCCCTGCCATACCTGCAGCAGTCTCTACAAACATAACACCAAACTTCTGTGATACGGGCAACTCTTCGAAGGCTAGGTCAATCATGCCTTGCGCTTGTTCTTCGCTAACGAAGTCTCTACGAATCTCATTACCTTCCTCATCAGTTATAAACATTGTTTGTTTATACTGTTCAGGAGTTATTGCTCCTTCTTCTAACTTTTTGTTCAGTTCTTGTTCTATGTGATTGTTAAAAGCCGTAGCCATAGTAGCATTGGGGACAACGCTGCTTATCCCATCGTACACGTTTTTAAATGTTTGCTGAATCTGATTCTGCCGCGAACCCCATTCGGCAGACCAATCAGTTCCCTTCGCCTGCTTATCAAAGTATGCGCCCGTAGCGTGATACGCTAGAACACCTGCCATAGGCAAAGCTGCTGCGGTAAATTGCCCAGCCTGTGCTAGGCGTGTTGACAGGGAATTATAAAAGTTACCCGTTGCAAAATCGTCGACAAATACTTGACGAACTACGGGGTTGTCAACTCCTTGTTGAACCAGCAGGTCGTCCACGGCTTTTCGTCCCATGACAAGACGCTCTGCCTTTGCCATAGTCTGAGGGTCAGAGATAATATCAGCAGGCGGTACAAACTCGCCATTCCGAAGCATAGGTATAATAGGCTGGTCGTCTGGGGTGCGTTGAGATAAAACGGCATGTTGGGACTTGAGCTTCATCAGTACAGACGGGTTTTTTCTAGCAATACCCTGTGCTTTAGAAGATAAATTTCCCAGATAATCTTCAAAAGAAATACCCTCTTTTTGAACCTGAACGTCCTTTCGTGCAGCTTCAGGAATAGTCTTGTTCTCGACGAGTTCTGAGCTAACACCTGTTACAGGGTCGAGCCTACCGATTTCAATTCTATCTTGCGTAGCTTCTTCAAAAGCCTGTGGAATTTGTTGTTCAGCCACGTTTTACACCCCGTTTAATGCGTTCATAAATTCTTCTGGTGATACAGGTTGAGTACCCTGCTCGTCTTTAAAATAGTTACCACTGCCGTCAGTATAAAAATTTACGTCGGGGTCAATAACTAAACGCTTCTGCTCTGTTCTAGAATCTGGTGTTATAACGTCTTGGTTAATCTGCCCACTTTGAGTCGCATATATACCGCTGCGCCTTGCATCCATAGACCTTTGAATAGCCATGCTTGCTTTCAACAGACGTGCCTCTCGTGCGTTAAATTCAGGTGCATTTGCTAACTCATTTAGGAGCGTCATTCTATTTCCACGATTGGTGAAATCTTCGATAACTATGTTTAGCTTGGACGCTGCTTCAACCTTACCTGTGAACAAGCCCGTTTGACCTAAACGTTGTAATTGAACTTCAAAGTCTTGGTTAGATAGACGACCGGATGGGTCGATAGCACGGGCCATCTTAGCAGCCAAGGTCAGCTTCATAGCTTCTATTTCAGACAAGTCTTGGATTACCGCAGTGCTAATGAAGCCCAAAGTTTTTGCACGTTGCAGGACTTGCTCACTACTAGCATTATCTGTGTTAGTTCCTAGTAATTGTTGTAGCTGACCACCTTCACCAAATGCTCCGCCAAACACACTTTTAAGACTCGCTACAAACCCTGTTGGGGTTGTTTGTTTTCCGACTTTTGCCTTTAGTTCATTAAGAAGACGCAGCGTTTCCTGTGTTTCAGAATGTTGCTCACGAATCTGTGCAACATCCACGTCAAGGTACTTTTTAAAATAGGTCGCGGCAGGTTGCATTGAGTAGGAAAGACGACTATTCTTGTTGAACTGGTCTTCTTCCAAGGACATCAAAGGGGCCATAGCCTGTGCCATAAGGACTCTATCACTGCCAAATTTTTCTACAAGTTTATCCCCCACGCTAGAAGCTAACTGGGTGTTTGCACCTCCGGTACGGTTAAAAGAACTCGCGCCCATTTTCTCTAGCTCTGCCGCTGCAAGTAGTGTTTGAAAAGCCTCGTCAGCGTTATCTGCGCGAGACACATCCGCGAACTTGTCTACTAACTGTTGTACGGGACTTGTATTTTTGTTGCCTCTATAACCTAAGTTAAGAGCTATTGCTCCAAGGCTCTTGTATGTTCCTTCGTTAAACTCTCTGGACTCTAGCTGTTCTACTCCCTCTGTGTCTCTAAACTTAAACACTACAGCGTTTGCAGGATTTTCAATATCTGGATTATTGTTGATAGTCACTTTATCTGAGTTATCAGGCGCATCTAATTTTAAGAGACGTAGTTTCTCGTACAAAGGAGCATACGCTACACTAGGTTTTAAGTACGCACTTACAACACCTGTTGCTGGATTTGTATTTTTCTTCTGCATACCCATGGTATAATAGTCTGCGTACCTATTTAATTCATTATCAAAGTTTTTACGTACAGACATGTTGTTCTGCAATTCTTGAGACAGTTTATCCCAAAGTTCAGGATTTTGTGCAACTTCATTCATGGTACGCATCCATGTGCTACCTGATACGGCGAGGTCACTGGCTTTGATATTATCATCCCACTTTTCAGGTTTAGGTATAGAAAATGCGTCACCGCCAAAGGATATAGTCGTATCAGCAGAGCCAAGCATATTAGCGACATTAGCAAAACCCACAGGGTCCAAGCCGTACATTCCTACCAAAGCATTAACGGCTTCTTGAGTTCCTTTTCCAGATGAAATAAGGTCTGCTACTTTACCTCTTCCTGTTTTTAATCTTTCGGCAGTAACTTCATTTTCTTGCTGTATTGCAAGAGCTTCATCTCTTTGTTTTTCAACCTGTCCTTCTAAAAACCCAGACGCTAATGAAATAAATAAAGACATTATTCTTCTCCCCCTCTATCCATATCCATAAAGCTAGGCTCTTTCGGTGCGTTACCTTCGCGGATAGCTGCGTTTAAGTTTTCACGAATGTACTCAAACATCTTAGGGTTGTTTTCTTTCATCATGCTAATAAGCGTCTGGTCGTCCATTTCGTCCCCATCTAGGGTATCGTCATTTTCAAACAAACGATACGGCACATTTTCTTCTTCCGCCATATCAGAGATGATGATACCCAACGGACCTTTCAACAGTAGCCCTACATCTGGTGTAAACTTACCATCCCGAAATCCTTGGAACAGCATTCCTTCCACAAGAACTTCAACAGATACCCCGACTATAAGCAGCTTGAAAAGCTCCTTTTTCTTGCGAGGGTCCATGAGTTTGTCAACAAGTGAATCCAGAACTTCATCAGGGTCTACCATCTCAGGGGGCTGTCCCCACGCCCACTTGCTGTTGTCACTGGTAAGAGAATGACCCGCAGGTGCAGCGTTAAAGTCGTCGTATCTTTGTTCTTCTGCCACAGAGTTCTCCGCTATCTAGATTTTGTTGTACTGTTAAGGCTGGGCGCAGCTATTGTACGTGTTATGTTAGTGCCGCCTGCTGACCCCGGAGAAACAGGTGCTCTGCGCCTAGTTGTAGGGCGTACAGTAGTTCCCTCTGTGAGTCGCTGTAGATTAGTTTCGAAGTTTACTTGTCTCATGCGTCTCAGTATTGCATCTTTGTAAAGCTGATTAGTAGGCGCATACCTCTGTGTCTGTTGTGTGCCTGCTCTTTGACGGTACCTGTTCTGCGCTGTGTATGTAGGTAGCGGAACCTCATCACGCTCACCTTCTGAGTCGCCGCCTGTTATCGCAGAGTAAGCCCTAGCACCCGTACCAATAAGACCCAAGAATCCACCACCTTCGGGACGAGAACTAAATGTAGTTGACGTACCTGTGTCGTAGACTGAGGTTTCTTTTCCTAAAAAAAGGTCCTTACCTACGTCTATCGCAATTTCTATAGCCTTTGAAAAATCAAACATACTTGTTTCCTACCCTAAAATAACTTTCCTAGCCACTTACCTATATTTTTAGCAAGGTCGTCTTTTTGCTTTTTGCTGTAAAGATTGTTGCTGTTAGCAAAGTTCATAGCGTTAATTGCCATGTCATGTTCACGAGCCAAGGCGTTTTCACTTTTCGTAAAGTTCCACTGAGCATTGTCTCTTTGCGCTTGCCATAGGTTATTCAAGGCGTTTTGATTTGCATTGTATTCGTTCTGGACGTTGATGCGGTTGGTTTCGTTCTGTAGGGCTGTGTTGGACGTGTTTACTTCTCGTCTCCACACCGCGTTAGACTGGTCTACTGCAAACCGCATGTTAGCGTTGAACTGGTCGCGGTTGTTTCGGACAGTAGCATTAAACTGATTCATGGAGTTTGCTTCGCTAACGTTGAACTGCTCCATAGATGCAGAACGGTTAGCGTTGGCTGTCGCTACCTGTGCGCCTAGCTCTGCAAAGAACTCTTCAACCTGCAACTCGTTCTTGGCATTGAACTGTTTTCTTGCGTTATCTTCTGCCGCGTCTTTGAACAAACCTTCAACTTGAGACTGATATGTTAATGTGTCACTTTTTTGCTGATTGTCAAGGTTTGCTAAGTCGATTGACAAGAAGGCTTTGGCGTTGGTTACCTCAGACTGTAGCCTTGCATTTAGGTTTGCTGTGTCCATAGTTGCTATTGTGGCTGCATTCTGTAGGGCTGTCTGCTGCTTGTTGTTTAGGTTTTGTAGCTGTATTGCAGAGTATTTATCCGCATCTTTTGCTGCTATCTGTATGCCAGACTCCATCAGGGCCGTTGTAATTGCCGCTGAAGCCATGCTAGACGCACCCAAACCACGCTGCTGCATGATGGCGTTGACTTTGCGAACCTGTGGGGATGCCCATGCTGGCATCGGACCACCGGACTCAAGAGAACCCATCAGTTCGCCTAGCTGGTACTGGACCGTCCCGCGAACGTCTAGTTCCTCAGTTGCGGCTTCAGCTATAGCTCCCTCAGATAACTCGCCTTGTACGATATCCATGTAAGGGTCAGTGCGGTCTAGTTGCGCGGCTTCTGCCGGGCCTAGCTCTTTGAGACCTGCCTCTGTCGTTGTGGTGGTATCTACTTGCCCTACGTCTGCTCCGGGCTTTTCAGGGGCTGTGGTGGTAAGCCCGTCCATAGAACCTTCTAATGCTACAGGGGCGTCCTCAAATTGACCTAGCTGCCCAGAATCTTCACCCAGTAATTCGTCGCTCTTTACTTCTTGCGTGATTGTTTCTACTTTAGGCATGTCTTTACCAGCAGTAACTTTCATCTTATCTTGAAGGTCTTTTTCTGTTTTTAGCTTTAACTTTTTTTCAGGTGCTGGACTTGCCATATCAATTCATTCCCATAACTACAGTAACCATCATAGCTACCACCATAACTGTGCTACCCATTATCATAGCTTCTAGTCGCCACATTCTTTTATCTAAACTGTCCAGCTTCCCGTGAACTAACTCACGGAACATGGCGCATTCTTTTTCATGTGCATCTAATTCCATAGCTACCTTCAGTGCTGGTTCTACAGTCTGTTCCATCTTCATCAGTCAGCATCCGCAATGGTCAACGTGCCAGCGGCTACCTGACGCATGATTTCTGCGTAGTGTCGGTTGGCTAGGTCAAGGGGTACTGACATTTCAGTGCCGTCAATGATGGCCTTTATATTGTGATTCACATTATCTTCTGCAACATATTGCGCTGATGTAATCGTCATCTCATCCATAACTTATAACTCCACATCCATAAACACATCACCCCGTAAAACATTAGTTCCTGCCCCACTTGATGTGAATTGCGTTTCAACAGAGGTGACGGTTTGCGTATTTATTGTTGAGGTTCCATTAACATTAGTAATTGTTCCTGTAGGTATGGCTCTCATTGTATTAAAATACTGGTGTACCCATCTCCAAGTCTGAGTACCAGATGCGTAAAATGTAGTTCCTACCCTAAATGTTTGATAATACCTTTGACACTTACGCAAAGTCTCAGCAAAACTTTCGTGTTCAAACGCCGTGGCTACATCGCCTACTTCTAAGGAAACGCCTGTGATGTAAAATTCACCTGTTTGCGCCGCAAAATTTACTTGGTCAGAAAATGCGTAATCATCTGTTTCAACGAAAGCACCCCAGCCAGTGTGCGGCGTTCCTGTCCAATTAGTACCAGCGGCAAGAACCCAAGTCACCTGCAACCCCCCACCACTGTCATCATTTATTGTTCCAGCAGTGTCGCCATCAATTACAATAGTCACAAATTCCCAAGCATTTGCTGAAGAAATTGTAAAACTTTGTAAGTTTGACCTAACACCATCCGCAGAATAAAACATCACACTGTATTTCCCAGCAAGGCTACTACGCACCCAGAAAGAAAGCGTCAATGATTTTGCTGATGAAGTGCCGTAAGCTAGATGTTGTAGATTCTGAGCCTCAATAGTTTGTCTTATTATAAACAGTTCATTGGCATCCAAAGTTGTTTCTTGTGTGGTTACTGCTACTTTTAGGCTATTTGAAAAACCCTCTCCGCTTGGCACAGTTGTAGACTGAGATTGAGTTACACCAAGCTGGTCAAAGTTTAAAAAGTCCACTTTATATCTGTCTACTGAATGATAACCTGATGATGTGCTACTCGTTCCCCTCTGTGCAACAGCCATCGCACCGTTAATAATCAGGTTCTTATCACCCTGCGCCTGACCTGAACCAATCAGTGCGGCTAGTTCTGCTGCTTTACTCATGCTAGGTCTCCTGTAATGGCTGAGAGTGAATCTGCATCTATTACGGAAGCACTTGTGTTAAGAAGTTGAAGTCGCCATTTAGATGTTGTGGTTTGATTCGCATTAGACCTCACAAAGCCACCGTCAGTCTTAATGCAAGCTGTAATAACATAAAGACCGTCAGACATATTGCTGGTAAGCTGTTGTTGTGGCAAACCTGTTGCGACATCCGTAAAAGATGAAACATTAAAACTTTTTAAGTTAGACGATACGTCATCGTTGTTTGCATAAGCCTTCGCACTACCACCCGCCACAAAGCTAGTAGCAATGCTGTTGTTCCCAGCGGCATCCTTCAGGGTGTTTACTCTAAGTTCGCTTGCCATTATGCTAGGTCTCCGTGCATTAAAGAATTAACGCTATGTGAATCAGTTATTGAATCACTTTCATATGTCTCGTTATCGTATAACGATGTAGTAGCGTTAGCACTTGCTATTGATTTTCCTGTGTTAGTAGATGCCGCTTGAGAATTATTAGACAAAGCATAATTTGCGCTTGAGGGTAGGTTACTAAAATTAACACGACCTTTTCCTGTGCTAATATCACCTAAACTGCTTACATTGAAACTGTCATTGATTGAACTAATATCTCCACCATAATCAATCCATTGTTTACACAACCCTTGCTGAAGATTAGTCGTAGTGGAGTTACCTTCACCAGTGACCAGTATGGAACCAGCCGCTGTTACACCTTGCAGTGCATCTACTTTAAGAATACTAGCCATTATGCAAGGTCTCCAAATATAACTTGATGTGGCGAACCGTCTTGATTACTACCTGCTGATGAATCAAATATTTCATTTACAAAATTAGCAGTAGTTAAACTGCCTATTGTTGCTAACTTATCTTGGCCCGATTGCACACAATTTGGACCACAGTACAACGCATTAGCCATAGCATTTGTAAATGCGTATGTATAATTACCGGTACCATTGTCTGTTCCTGATGCAATATTAAATGACCCGTAAAAAGTCATACTGCTATCACTTACGAAACGAGCCTTAGCCGCTTCTTGTTTAGTCAACCCAAC
>CAACVD010000207.1_pt1 | contig 27701 bp, 25 predicted proteins | sample 2381771 | NCBI WGS metagenome assembly CAACVD01 (sample SAMEA5211965, study PRJEB30684) | marine metagenome | biome: Marine; feature: Epipelagic; material: Water | collected 2015-10-15 | depth 15 m
AAATGGACCAAGGCATGGACCAAGGGGTAGGCGGCTTAATGATGCAGGGGGCGGGCAACACTCCACCCCAAAATTTTAGGCAGGGTGGGCCCGTAGAGGTCCGTCACTTTAGAGAAGGAACCCCTCCTACTGGGAACAGTACTGTTCCTACCATTGCAAAGCAAAACTTAGGTCAATACCAAACTTTGTTCAGTGATATTTTGGGAAGTCAGGAGGAGCGGGCGGCAGAGTTAGAACGGGATCGTCAAAGAGCGCGTTCAGATGCGATGTTTAACCTAGCCAACTTTGGTTTGGCTTTTGCAGGGGAAACGCAGGGTAACACGGTTGCTGAAAGATTAGCTAACGCTGCAACACGGTCTAACGTTGTTGGCGGGTTCCAACAGGCTGGAAAAGATGTTGCGGCGGCACAAAAAGCTTTAAGAGCCGAAGACCAGCAAATGTCCACGGCAGCGTTACAAGCGTCTTTAACTGATGCTACTCGTCAAGCGACGTCTGCGGATGACTTAGCACTGGCCGCTGCTAACAAAACTACAACCGCGCCAAAATTTAGCACGAGAGAAGTAAATTTTTCCGAAGACGGAAAAAACTATGTAAAAATAGTAGTTACTAATGAGAGAACGGGAGAGCAAACGGAATCCGAGAAGATGCTCGCTCCCGGTCCAGATGTTACTTTTTCTACAGAAACCGTGGCAACGGCGGATGGTATTAAAATCTTGGTTACTAACGATGCTACGGGAGAGTATACAGTAAAAGATACCTTTAAAGCACCTGAACCTGATCCAAACTTCACTACACAAACATTCAATGTTGCAGATGGTGTAAAAGTAATCACTACCAATAAAAATACTGGGGATGTTACAGAAAAATTTACATACAAGGCACCTCCAAGGGCTACGTTTACATTCGAAACCGTTAAAACTAAAGACGGTGTGATACTAAACGCTCTCAACAAAGAAACTGGGGAAATCACTAAAACACAAACATATCAGCCCCCAGACGCTGACGTTGCGGGCCTCCCTGCGTCCATTTACAATGGTCTGACAGAGCAGCAAAAGTTAGCTGCTATTGGCGTTATTCCTGTCGTAGCCGATAAGTTTACAACTAAATTAATCGACACTGCGGAAGGGCCAGTATTACAGATTATAAATGAAAGAACTGGTCAGAAGTTAAGAGAGGAAAAGTTTGACCCTGTTGCGGAACTGGGCGGTTTAGTGAAATTTACAATTCAAGAAGCCGACGGAAGCATCACTGAAACAGTTGAAACGTTAGGTTCTAAAGCGGGCATAGAATTGCAGAAAAGGGTTAATGAAGCCAATAAGGAAAAACCGGGATCCGCAAGTTTGTTGAAAGTTGCAACGCAAAGCATCAACCCGCAAGCGTACTTAACCGATAAAGGTCAAGTAGTTACAAGTTTCGACAGCAAAACGTTTACGGATTCAAAGGGTAAAGTTCAGCTTCTCACAGACGTTGATGCAAAGCTTTTGGGTAATACTAATGTTTACGAAATTATCAAATCTCGTAAAATTGCGGATTATGCAAAACAACGTATAGAGCAGCGCAATCAACAGATTGGACCTATAACCTTTGTTGACGAAAACAATGAACCGCACCCCGCGGCTCTACAGGACGAGCTACGTCAATTCTTACAGAGAACAAACACCAACTTACTGTCTGTTTCCGAGGACGATGTTAAAAAGGGAACGGGATTCTTTTCTAACGTATTTGCGGGGCTTAACGCGGTAGGCGGAACGTTTGCTCCAGAAACTTTTGATAAAATTTTTGGAGGTAATACAGAAGCTCGCAAAGACTTGGGGTTGTTTAACTTTGTGGCAGTCTCTGCAATGGCGCGTAATCCAAGACTTGCTGTTTATGACATGCAACAAGTTAAAGAAAACCTAGTCAATCCAAAGAATTTGGTAGCCAACACTGTTTCTGAAGCGAAACGATTTAGATCACTTATTGCTCTAATGGTTCAAGAACGAAACGCCATAGAAAATGGTCTTCAGTTAGGAGATCCAACGGTTATGGATGATGTTGGAGGTGCTTTATCAAAGCTTAAAGAAATTGATTTTGTTCTTTCTTTGGTAAGGCTAGACCCAAATCAACAAGGTAATTTAACACTTGATGCAGCATTGGAACAAACAGAGGATGAATTTGAGTAATGGCTGGCCCACAACGTCGTACCAATAACGAACAAGTCCAAGAAGATTTCAATAGCTTTCCGGAAAGTTTTTCTCCGCCTGTTTACAATCAAGAGCGAATGAACAACTTCAATGAAATTTATGGAAACCTTGCCGATGCTACTCTCGACGAAGCTTTGGCTACTAAAGTAATACGCGATGTTATCCGTAAAAACAATTTAACCGAAGAAGACATTTCTATCGAGTCGTTAAGGAATGGGACCGCTCCTATTTTGGATACTTTTACGTTTCAAAACAAAAGAACAAAGGAATTGTTTCCGGGTACGGAGCTATCACCAAAGCAACGAGCCAAAATTTTTTCTTCTAACAATGACATTTTTGAATACTTTGCTCGTGGCCCGTCTGGAGAAAAGATAACCCCCGGAAGATTTGGCGAAGGGATGAAATCAAGAATTATTCCTGCGGCGGTTTCGTTCCCATCTTTCTTTGCGGGAGCTAAAGCTACAAATTATCTTCTTTCCGGATTGCCTCCAACAACTCCTTTAACCGCGGGTATTCGTATCGTCGCTCCGGTGGTTGGTGGGATTGTTTCTAGTATTGCCGCATTCAAACCTGCGCAAACCGCTAATGATTATGTTTTTGGGGAAGCCGATGTTTACTTACCCGATCAAGCAAACGAGTTTAGGTCGGGTCAAAGTTTCATGGAGGGTCTTGGTTGGATAGGCGCTCCATATGCTTTTAAAGCAAATATTGGAGCAAACCTTGTAACAAACTTTGCGGAATCCAGACGGTTAGGACCAAGAGCCGTCCGCGCCGTTGAGAAGGGGCTTTCAACGGTTCAGGCAGAAGCACGACAAAGACCGATTAGAACGGCAATTTCAGAGTTAGCCGCAACCACAACGGGTGCAGCGGCTGTGGCGCAAGCTGATGCCGACACTGCTACCGCGGAGTTTTTAGCAGAGGTGATGGGGTCTTCTGCGGGAGGCATTGGTGCAGATGCACTTTTAAATCGACTCGTTCCTACGGTAAAAACAGGTTTTGCGGGTCTTAGAAAACTCAAAGACCGCGGCTTTAGAGGAGAAATGGTAGACAAAGCTGCTACTAAGCTTGGTGATCGTCGTCAGGCTGAACTAGGGGTTTATGCTTTAGAAACCATAGCAACTGTCGAAGATCCAGATGAGATTTATCGCAGATTGAAGTGGTACAAGGCTTCTCGTGATGCAGTACGTGCGGGTAAACCCGTTCCACAAGGTAATACGGTAGTCATAGAAGCAAAAGGAGTAGAGGGGGAGACAGGTTATGTTCCTCCAGTTACGGAAGCCGATCTTTTTGAAGAGTTCGGAGACATAATTACAGAAACAATTGACCCGACAACGGGTCAACCCGTTAACTTGCCCACGGCCCTCGCGTCTAATTCATTAGGATTCATGCTCCTACAACAAGCCTCGTCTGGTCAATATGCCTCTCCAAAAATGCAACGGCGTATCAACCAATTAAGCACCAAGGGGGATGAAGCTTACTCAGAGTTTCGCAACATTATGCTGGACATGATTAAGGTTGGTTTTGCGTCTGAAGACAAAGACATGATAGGAAACGCCGCTGAACTTGCTTCACGGCTCTTTGCTTCCGACTTGCAAGATGATTTAGCGGGCGCTGTCAACAAATATACAGATGCAAGAAAACGTTTGCTTAAATCCGATGATCCTGCGGACATTTTAAGAGCTTCTCAAGAACTTCAAAAAATGATCTTGACGCGTTTATCTGCGGCTCGCGCTAATGAAAAAAAGATTTGGCAAGCAGCTCCAGATTTTGATGTCAGGTTAGGTCAATTCAGGACAGAAAGCGGAGCGTTAAATACAATTACTTTGCCAAATGGTGACGTTGTAAACGCTCCAAATTTTGTTTCAAACTGGCTTTCAATTTTACAGCCGTTAGACAAAAAAGACCGAGCTAGTTTTTTAAAAGATCCTGAGTATTCTGATTTAAATCAATATGTTACGGATACTTTAGACGAACTTGGTTACAACGTCACTCCTTTAGCGGATCGCGTTGAAGCTCCAGAAATCGAGAACGCTCAAAAAGCCTTTGATAGAGTAAGAAATAAGGTTGTTGGGAATGATTATAATTTAAGAATCTTAGACCGTTTGATTGCTCAGGGCGAAGAAATGTCCACGCAAGATGCTGTTCGTTTCTGGAGAGACCAAGGTTTAGATTTTCAAGAAAACGCTTCAGATTTTCAAAACCCTACTTTAACGCGCCGTATTGGCCAAGCTTTAGAGGCTCGTGCTAACCTTCAAATTTTACGAAACAACGCAACTGCGGCGGCAGAAGATGCGGTTGTATCAGAAGCCATTAGCAGTCGAACAATGGCTTTTAGGCGCTCTAAACTTTTGGCGGAAGCAAAAGTGGCGCGAAATGCAGGAAACGAACAAAAGGCAAAGTTTCTTGGGGATATGGCTGCGTCCTTTTTAGACGATTTAGATAGCGCAGATACAAATGTTCCAGAATATCATTTGGCGAGAGCGTATTCCCGCTCCTTGAACGATGCTTTTACACGGCCCTTTACCGGAAAAATTGCAGCCCAAGATAAATCGGGTGCTTATCGAATCGCACCAGAGTCCGTGATTGATTCTGTGTTTAACTCTACCTTTGCGGCTGAAAGGGCACGAGCCATTGATGCTTTGGGTAAATTTGAAATTACTCAAAGTTTAACTAATCTTCTCAATTTAGCTCCAGAAGAAGCGAGTGTTGCAAGGGATGCGTATTTAAGCACGTTAAGTGAACTTCCTTCAAATCAACAGGCAGAAATAAGATCTTTTGCGGAACAGGTGAACAGTGTAGAGCCCGCGGCGGGAATGCGTTTAATAGACCAAGCGATGGCCATCCCCGATACGCCCGCGCAAGAATTGCAAGCTTATCAAGCTTTAAAAGATTTACACGAGGCCACTCATATAGCCACCGGACAAAATTTAGAGTCTGCGGATGCTGGTCTTTTGTTAGATCAAATTCGACAACAGGCTTTCGATACAGAAAGCGGATTTATTAATTTGTCAAAGTTACAGGAAATTTTGGCCGCAAATTCAGATTTGTTGGACAATGCGCCCCTTCTTAAAGAAGAATTACAAAAGGCGTTATCTCAAACCACAACTACCCGTGGTGTAATGGAAACATCTCTGCGCAAAATGAGAGATTTCGGGTTTGATAGTGAAGGTAAGTTTAGCCGCGCTTCTTTAGAACGTTGGATGGAAAGTGCAGAGGCACGGGGGTTGTTGCAAGCTTTTCCCGACATGCAACAAGATCTACAAAGAATAATAGAGACAAACGGAGAGTATCTCAAAGTTATTCAAGACAATAAAGACCGCATTACAAATGCTAAAGCGGAGCAAAATTGGTTTTATTTGCTTAAAGAGGAAAGCAAAAACCCAGACGGAACTTTAAATTTTGTAGCTCCGGAAGACATGTCCATGCCCTTTGAAAAGTTGTTTATGGACAGTCAAACCAGACCCGGAGAAATGCTCAATAGATTTTGGAAAGTTGCAAAAAATGCGCCCGCGACACAAACTATGCCTAATGGTGACGAGATTACTAAAGAATCCGTTAAGCGCGGGTTCAAAACATCTTTAATCGGCTCCATAATGAATATGGCTGGAATGAAGTCTAAGGACAAGTTTAGCGCCTTAAAGGCGCATGAGTTGTTTTTTAAACCGCTTCCCCGTAGCGATAACAAGCTTACTTTGTCTGAATGGGTTATTGAAAACGATGTGATGACCAAAGGCGAAGTTGAACGAATGAACAAGCTTCTAACTCGCATTGGTGAAATCGACATGCTGGCGGCATCTGGAAAGTCTGTAGATGTTGGAGATTTTGCGGAACGCATGGGTACAAGCGTTGAACTTCTAGCCTCTGCCCTTGGTTCTGCAACTGCTTCAAAATTGTACCGTGCGGTTGGCGGAGATAGTCAAGGAACCGGATCCTTGGCCGTTGTAACCCGCGGGTCAACCGCTGCGGTCAACAAAGCAAGAGAAATAATGAGTGACATGCCTGCGGCGTTAAAAGCCGACTTTTTTATTAATGTTTTGGAAAGTCCCGATGTAGCAATTGATTTGCTTGAAAAAGCAAAAACCGTTCAAGAAAAAAATGCAAAGATTGTGGATATTGTAAATTATTTTGCATCTCGCGGGTTTTTATACTTAAAACAACCACTGCCATATGTCCCTGAGTATGCGGATTCTGCGGACTTTAGAGAACTTACTGAAAGTGAACGGCGAGAACAAAACTTGCGCGGACGCAACAGACCACGTGCGAACAGGGCTCCTATGCAGCTTAGTCCACAACCTCCCGCAGCTTCTCAAGGACGTAATGTCCCACGCTCGCAGCCTGTAGGCACTCCCACCACTCAGGCGGCTCTCCCCGCCCCGCAAGCCCCCATGACTAGCGGGGCGGGGACGAATCCACAGGTACGGCAACAATACGCCGCCCTGTTCCCAAATGATCCAATATCGGGTATGTTGGCTCAACGGCCACGGACCTTCCGTCGCGGCGGCATAGCAAGCTTAATGGAGTAGACGATGGGTTTCTTTGACGATCTGGCAATGGGTTTTGGTGCCAAAGAAAAAACCAAAGACTTCGAAGCGCGGACCGCGGCTACTATGGAAAGCAACCGCAATCCGGGTGGTGCGCAACGGTATCGCGAAAGCCGTGGCGTAACGAGTGCTGATATCGGAAACACCGCTCCATCTACTTACCAAGGTGGTGGTGGTTACACGAGTTTTTTCGATAGGATTGACGGTGGCGGACCCGGACGAAGCGGGGCTAGGTTTTCGTCGGGCGACACAGGTGCGTTTGCAGGCGAGTCGAACTATGTATCTGAACAAATGTACCGCGACGCTGAGAAAAACCAGCCCGAAGCTTTCGCTCAAACTCAAGGGGGCATTGCATCCTTGTCAAATCTTGCAGGTTTTAGACCATATGGTAGCTATGACCAAGAGCGTGGGTTAGGGGCAAAGGGCATTAACATTGGTACGTCTGGTATTGGTGATTACTTTGCAGGCCAAGGCGCGATTGGCAATTTTATTCGCGGCGGAGTTCCTTCTTCAAAACAACGTGTTGAACCGAATGTGCCTATTGGAAATAGTTTAGACCCCGCCGCCGTACAATTCTTGAACGAACAAGCTGGGGAAGTACCCTCTTTAATGGAACGCCTGCGCTTAACACCAGAATTTGCTAATCCCAATCCTCCTATGATTTTAAATTCAGACGATGATGACAATTCTTTGACGCCCGCACCTCGTCAAATAGAAAAAATTATAGCGGAACAAACGCAGGAGCCGCGTAGACAAACATTTATAGCCCCGTTGAGACGAAACCTTGGAGGCCTTGTCTCACTAGGGAGGCGATAATGGCTGAGGGTCTTACTAGAACAGACGTAGCAAACCAACTTAAAGGATCACTACTTGATAAAGCAAAGGGCGTTGGTAATGTTCTTTATGAAAACGTTGTTGGCGGTCGTATTGATGATTACGAAAGTCCCGGCGAAAAACTTGGAGCAGGTATTGAATCCTTTTTAAAAAGCGTACCAAATAGAGTTCAATCGTTTGTAGAGAGCCCTGTTGAGTCTACGAGACAGGCTGTAGGAAATTTAGATTCCTATTTAGAAGATTTATACTCAAGGGTTTCTTCTGAAGACCCTATGGCTGCAATGGAGGCTGCTCAGTTTGCAATGACGGGTGGAGTTGGAGTTGCACTTGCGAAAGGTTACAAAGTTGGTGAACTTTTAGATTACGATCCTAATGTAGCTAAAATTTTTATTGGGCCCGTTGGAGCCGATAATCTTGCAGATGCAGGACAGCCTACTGCAAAAAAAGTGCTTAACATTGCTAAAGTTATGAAACTGCAAGGCGCTTCTTCTGATGAAATTAGAAATGCTACAAACAAAGTTATAGAACGAGAAGATCCTTCGCTAGGCGGAGTGAGCACAAACGCGGCAGGGGCATTTGTAGTAGAATTAGATGACTCCAAAATGGATTTGCGTTCAGAGAAAGCGATAAGATCTGCGACTGGGGGAATGCAAACACCGTCTGGGGGAATGTATTTTCCTGCGGGTGTAGAAAAAGTTTTAAAAGGTGACCAATTTTCAAAAGCATACCCAAACGAAGGTAGTTTACAAATATTGACAGAGGCCGAAGCGCCACGCCGCGGCGTTCGTGGGACGGCGGATCCAGAAACGGGTAGGGTTCAAACTTTTGTAGAACGCCCTCGCGTTGTAAACGTCACTGCACATGAACTACAACATTTAGCTCAATTCATTGAAAACTTTCCAGTAGGTGGAAATTTTGAGGAAGCCGCCGAAGGGCTCTTTGGCCCTGTTGCTCGTGATTTTGCGGAAATTTCAATTCTTTTAGAGAGATATGATGGAGAAATACCAGATTGGGAATTTGAGAAGCCGAAATTTGGAGATACTGGTTTTGCAAATCCAAAAGAAGCTAAGAAAACGGCTCAACAATTATTAGATGAAGCCGATGGGGATGCGGATTTAGCTTCTGAAGCAGCAATGATGCAAGGTGACGAGATTTTAAACAGTCCTGATTTTTATTTAAGTCAACTTTATCAAGCGGTTTCTGGAGAAGTCGAGGCCCGCAATGTGCAAACACGTTTAAGTATGACGGCGGCGGAGCGTCGTGCAACGCGTCCAGAAGACACTGAAGACATTCCGCGAGATCAACAGGTTGTTGTACGCGGCGATGGTATGGTTTTCAATGAAGGTGATGACTTTGTTAACTTTGGAAAGCAAAAGTTAAAGCAGCAGCAGCTACGAAACATTATAATTGACGGCAAGGCCGACGGCGAAAGTGTCGAGGCGATAAACAAAAAGGTAGTGGACGCTGCAACGCGCCTGAAAGTTCCTTATCCGCAAAGAGCGTTTGAAGATCCCAAGGTAGAATATGTTGATACCCAGACTATTGCGGACAACGTAGCTCAATACAATTATCCGCGTTATGATGTTGGTACATTTGGCGGGGATTTTGAAAGCGGTGATATGGGAAATATGCCGGGATATTTAGCGGAGTTTCAGGCTTCTGGAAAAGAAACGCTCAAAGAGAATATTTTTAACGAAGGCATTAAGGAACCTATAGAAATTGAAGTGACCCTTAAAGACGGCGGAATAAGCATTGGTCAGGGCCATCATCGTTTGCAAGCTGCTTTGGAGCTTGGAATGCCCAAAATTCCAGTGGTAGTGAGAACAGAAGTAAACCCTCGCTTTGATCCAAAAGTGCGTCCCGCAACAATTGACACTTCGGGCTTAAAAAAGTTTAAAACTTATTCTTTTTCTGAGCTTGGCTTGGAACAACGTATAAAAACCCCAAAAGAAACACCGGAGGAAATCAGAGCGCGTGGTGGCGCCTTATTTGAAGATTATGAAACGGGGGCTCTATCTGACAGAAGGTTTCCTCAATATACAACACCCATGCGCGAAGGCTTCTTTCGCGTCGTAGATGAAAAAGCCGACGGCGGCGAGATGCGCAAGGGCGTCGGTTCGTTGAGCGAGATTGCCCGTCGTATGAACGAGGGCGGACCGTCTTCCATTGACGATGAGATAAACGCAATCGTGCCCTCTGTAATCATGGCAGAAAGCAGTAACGATCCAAAGGCGGTCAGTGAGGACGGAGCCATTGGGTTGATGCAGGTATTGCCGTCCACGGCCATGAAACCGGGCTACGGGCTTCCTACTATCTTTGAGCTTGCTCGCGAACAAGGCTTTGTCGTGGACGAAGAAACACCTGAGATGGCGGAACAGCTACTGTTTATGCCTGAACTAAACGTTGAGTTTGGCTCGCGGTATCTCAAAGCCATGCGCAAAGAATACGATACGATGGAAGATGCGCTCCGCGCCTACAACGCTGGGCCCGGAAACTTTAACGATTACTTGGCCAAAGGTCGTGACTTGAGCGCATTAGACGATGAAGCCGTACAGTATCCATTACGGGTTGCCGCGGCAGGGCAGGGAATAAACCCCAACGAGCCCGCGCAATACGAAGCATTTACAGATTCTCCAGAAGCGTTTTCTACTTTTATGAACACGGCTTCAGAGGAACGTCCGCCAAGGCCTAACCCACGTGCTAGACCACCTGTCACGTATGACGGCCCACGGCCCATGCAACGTCCAACGTTACCACAGGATACGCCGCGACAGGAAATGATACCGCAAGCTGTTGCAAGTGTTGCGCAACCGCAAAGCTTACAACAGAAGTATTCGCCTCAAGGAATTGAACAGATGCTTACTGGAACCATTGGCGAGCCTCTTCTCCCAAGACAGTTTCAGCAAGGTTCACCTTATTCTTCAATGCAGTAAGGATCTTCTCGTCCAGCGTGTCTGGCGATACCATATCAATATAGGTGACGGTATTCTTCTGGCCGATGCGGTGCGCTCTGTCCTCTGATTGCAGGCGTATCTCCAAATCGTAGCTGTTGCTGAAGTAGATCACCGTCGTTGCGGCGGTCAGGGTAATCCCATAACCGCCCGTCTTTGGTTGGCCCACAAAGAACCGCAGTCGGTCCTCTGGATCTTGAAAGCGCTCAACTATGCGTTGGCGCTCTTCTTGGGGCGTCTCCCCGTAATAAAGTGCGACTGCTTCGGGCCCAAAGCAGTCGCGCAGGGCAGAATGTATCCGTTGAATATCGTGGGTGTACGATGCCCAAATTATACATTTTCCCTGAAGCTCTTCCGTAATGCTCATTAGCTCGTCCAGACGGTTGCTGTCCAAGCTTCTGGTTTCTCCTATGTCAGGAGTAAAATGCCCACAGCATATTTGCTGCAAGCGCATAATCTGTGTCAGGACGCTGGTAGTTGTGGCTAACTCTCCATTGTCCATTTGGGCCAAGGCCATATCTTTCATCTGGTTATACAGTTTTCCCTGTTCCGCCGTGAGAGGCACGTAGCGCTTCGTGTAAAGCTTTTCGGGTAGGTCTAGGCATTCCGACTTCAATATGCGCGTACTGAAGCCTGTCAGGCGCTCGTTAAGCTCGTCTAAGCGTCTATACCCCACAATCTCTTGGAACGAGCGGTGCCCCATCTTCTGTTGGCGTACTACAGCATACCTGTTCTGAAAAGCAAAGTAACTATTATAACCCAAGGCCATTGGGGCCAAGAACGAACACTGGCTGAACAAATCCATAGGGCTCTTTGTGATAGGAGAACCTGTCAAGATGCGGCGGTACTTGGCAAACTTTTGTAGAACTTGCAGGTTTTTTGTACGCGCTGCCTTGCGGTTTTTAATCGTGGTGCTTTCGTCCACCACCATCATGTTGTTGGGGTTCTGTACAAGAAACCGCCCCGCAGTCTTCGCGCCACGCGGCGTAGAAAAGGCTTCGACATTCATTACAAATATCTTCAGACCATCAAAGTCTTCCATGATAAACTCTTCCAACATGGCCATGTAAGTCTTTGTGGTCTTCGGATCCCAACGCACAATGTTACGCGTAATGCTCTCTGGTAGATGCGCAGGGAACTCACCCTTCACCCAGTTATCGTACACACCCTTTGGAGCTATGACCAAAGCTGCGTCCAGTTCACCCTGTTCATACAGAAGTCCAATATTATCAATGGCCACCTTGGACTTGCCCGTGCCCATTTCCATAAACAAAGCATAATATTCCGCGGCCCACGATTCGTTGAGCGCATCCGCTTGGTGTTTGAAAGGTTTTGTTTTAAAGTTGTAGCTCTGCATTTTTTTCTCCTTGACTATGGGATAAGATACAAATATATGGGAATATGTCAAGGCTCGTAAAAGGAGTCTTTAACCACGAAAAACGGAAGATGAAAAATGAACGATATATCTGAACTAATGGAAGCGGACTTTGAGTCCACTTTCGCAAACCCTCTCGAAAAAACCAATAACTCAGCTTTGTCCACAGTGTCAAAGTTGGCTCGTGCTATCAAGGCCAAAGAACAGGAAGTCCAGTCTCTGGATGACCAACTTAAACTTGCCAAAAAAGAATTGCTCAAGTTGACAGATGAAGAATTGCCTGCCTCTATGGCAGAGGTAGGTCTTGCATCATTCACCTTGGACGATGGTTCGGAAGTAAACATCAAGCCAACGTATGGTGCTTCGATTTTAGTAAAGAACCGTGAAGCCGCTTACGAGTGGCTACGCGAAAACGGCTATGACGATATTATAAAGAACACAGTTTCTTGTAGTTTCGGAAGAGGCGAAGACGATAAGGCTTCGGCCTTTAAGGCTTTCGCTTCGAAAGAAGGTTATTTGGCTGAACAGGCTACGGGTATTCACTCTTCAACCCTTCGGGCGTTTGTCAAAGAACGTGTCGAAAACGGAGATGAATTTCCAATGGATTTATTTGGGGCGTATGTAGCACAACGCGCTGTTATTAAGAGAGGAAAAGCCTAATGGGTAGAGTTGCTAAGAAAAAAGAAACAAATGTCGTAGAGTTTGATATCTCTATGATGGAAGCCGACGCAAGCGTTGGTGTTTCAAACATGGGGCAAGACGATCTGGCCTTACCGTTCCTTAAAATCTTGTCAGGGTTAGACCCCTTGCTTGATGAGTTAGACGAGGCCAAACGCGGTGATCTATACAACACTGTCAGCGGTCAAATCTACAAAGGAAAAGAGGGTGTTCTTTTGATCCCGTGTGCCTACCAACGTAGGTTTATTCAATGGGCTCCACGGGGCGCAGGAACTGGGGCACCTATTGCCATCTTTGATACGGCGCAAGATTGCCCAAAGACAGAGCGCAGCAAAGACGATAACAAAGATTACGTTGTCGGCGGCGACGGCTCTTACATCGAAGAAACTCATCAGCATTTTGTAATACTGGTGAACGATGATGGTTCGTCAGAAACGGCGCTTATCGCCATGAAGTCAACCATGCTCAAGAAAAGCCGTAAGTGGAACAGCATGATTGCGTCTGCTACGGTTCACGGCAAGAACGGTCCATTCACTCCACCGCGCTTTGGTTTTATCTATCGTGCAAAAACAGTGATGGAAGAAAACAGCAAAGGTAGTTGGCACAACTGGGAAATCTCGCGAGAGAAACAGGTGGACGATGCCGCGCTGTATGTTCGGGCAAAAGACTTTTCTACAACCATCGACACAGGTGACGTTGTGGTCAAGCACCAGAACGAAGAGGCGCAGAACAAGTCGGACGACGTTCCATTTTAATGCAACGGGCGGCGCAAGCCGCCCACCTTTTCTGAGGTATCAATGTCTGTCCAACAATTCTCAGCCATCTTTGATGGCCTGCAAGAGGCATACGGCACATATCGTGTAGATAAAAAGCAGGCTAACGGGAAAAATACTGGCAAAGCACAAATCATTCGCGAGCCACGCTCCGCGAAGCTATGGCGGGAGCATCTTTCTGGTAAAGGTGCCTCAATGGGGATCATCCCCATTAACGCCGAAAACAAATGCAAGTGGGGTTGCGTTGACGTAGACCAATATCCCCTTGACCATAAATTACTGGTAGAAAAGATCCGCAGGCTCAAACTGCCTTTGGTGGTATGCCGCTCCAAATCAGGTGGGGCGCACTGCTTTCTGTTCTCTATCGAATGGGTCGAAGCTGCCGACATGCAGAAGGCCCTGCAAAATATTGCCGCGGCCCTTGGCTATGGCGGTAGTGAAATATTTCCAAAGCAAGTCAAGCTGCACCTTGATCGTGGTGACGTAGGTAACTTTCTAAACCTGCCTTATTATGACGCAGAGGACGGGCTACGCTACGCTATCTTAGACGACGGCACCTCTGGTACTCTGGAAGAGTTTTTCGCGCTGTACGAGGCGCATAAGCAAACACCAGAGCAGATCATCAATCTGCAAGTCACGCAGGAAAACGATAGTGAGGCGTTTGCTAACGGCCCGCCGTGCCTTAAAGCTTTGGCGCGTATCAAAATATCAGAGGGTGGGCGCAACAACGGCCTGTTCAACGTCGGCGTATATCTGCGTAAGGCGCACCCTGACACGTGGGAAACAGAAATCCTGCGCTATAACAACGATTACTTTGAGCCGCCCCTGCCTCTTAACGAGGTCAATGTGGTCGCCAAGCAAGTGCAGCGCAAAGAATACGCCTACAAGTGTAACGATGCGCCCATAAACGCTTACTGCAACAAAGAGCTTTGCCGTACTCAACGGTTTGGCGTCGGGGCCGCAGCTTCCGGAGTGCCCGTAGCAAACCTGCGCAAGTATAACTCTACCCCGCCAGTGTGGTTCTTAGACGTCAACGGTGAGCCTTTGGAGCTAGACACCGACGGCCTAATGAACCAGCCCTCGTTCCAACGGGCTTGCATGGAGCAACTTAATATCATGCCGCACACTGTAGCCAAGCCGCAGTGGGAAGGGCGCATAAGTTCTTTGCTTAGAGAGATGGCAGAGAATGACAGTGCTATCGTTGAGGTCGCAGAAGATGCCAGCATCAACGGCCAGTTCTACGATTATCTGGAAGAGTTCTGCGTCTTACTGCAAACCGCGCAGGACAAGGAAGAAATCCTACTCCGCCGCCCGTGGACAGATGACGAAGAGCAGATGACTTACTTCCGTCTGAAAGACTTTGAAGCCTTTCTCAAAAAGAATAAGTTCTTTGAACTCAAGTCGCACAAGATTGCCCAACGCCTACGGGACATCAACGGTGAAAGCATGTTGCTTAAAATTAAAGGTCGCCCTGTCCGCGTATGGAAGATCCCTGCTTATGACAGTGGTGACGTTGAACTGGCTACGCCAATCTTTGCCGCAAAAGGGGAGGCACCTTTCTAATGTTTAGAATATTTGGACCGCCCGGAACGGGCAAGACCACCACGCTACTAAATATGGTAGACAAAGCCTTGGAAGCGGGAACCCCACCACAATCTATAGGGTTCTTAGCCTTTACCCGCAAAGCGGCAAATGAAGCAAAGGAACGCGCTGCGGCGCGTTTTCGTTTGGACCCACAGAAGGATTTGCAATACTTCCGCACCCTGCACAGCTTTGCACTCTCTCTGTCAGGCATCCGCCCAGAACAAATCATGCAACCTGAGAATTATAGAGAACTCAGCGAAGCAATGGGCATTAAATTAGAAACAGGGCGCGTCAACCAATTAGAAGAAGACGTACAAGATGCGGTCAAAGCAAGTGATCCCATCCTTGGGCTCATCAACCTCGCGAGGCTGAAGAAGACTTCTTTGCGTAAGGAGTACAACCTTAGCAGCCTGCAACACGATTGGAACACCGTTAACCACGTGGACCGCTCGCTGCGCTCCTACAAACACGAAAGCGGACTCTATGATTTCACAGACATGCTGCAAGGTTTTATCGACAAAGGCCACCAGTTCTGCCCGCGCTTTAACCTGTGCTTTGTAGACGAAGCCCAAGACTTATCCCCTATGCAATGGGACATTGCCCATCTAATAGAAGCCAAAACCAAGCAGATGTACTGCGCAGGAGACGATGACCAAGCCATATACAAATGGGCAGGAGCCGACGTCGAACATTTCCTTGGACTAGACGGCGGATCAGAAACGCTCAAACAATCCTACCGTATACCCGCAAGCGTTCACCGCGTGGCAGAAACCATTGCCCGCCGCATTCACCACCGTTACCCCAAGATATACAAGCCCCGCGAAGAAGAAGGCCTGTGCCGACGCGTGGCGCAAGTCGGGGAACTAGATATGAGCGAAGGCTCGTGGCTCATACTTGCACAAGCGGGATACCAACTACAGCCCGTAGCAACAGACCTACGGTCCTTTGGTTATCTGTACGAATATCGCGGCTCACGGTCCATTGGACAAAAACTAAGTGACGCTGTAAACGGGTGGACTGACCTGCAACGCGGTAAGGAAATACCTATCGACACAGCCCGAAACATCTATAGCTTTATGTCCACAGGTAAACGCGTGGCACGGGGGTATAAGAAAATCAAAGGCGTTCCGGATGACGAACTGGTTAACATCGACGATCTGCAAATATCCCACGGCCTTATAGCCACAACGGATATGATTTGGTCCGAAGCAATGGACCGTATTGCAGATAAAGACCGCGCCTACGTGACAGCGTTGCTGCGCCGCGGAGAAAAGTTCAACGGCGTTCCCCGCATTGTAGTGTCCACGATCCACGGTTCAAAAGGTGGGGAGGCGGATAATGTTGTACTGTTCACGGACCTGTCTCCCGCTGCGGACAGTACCCTGCGAATTGCACCCGACGATGTTCATCGTGTTTTCTACGTCGGCGTGACGCGTACAAGAAAGAACTTGTACTTGGTGGAGCCCGAAGACGCGACAAGGAGCTATGATATATGAAAGTCTTTGAAGAAAAGTTGGGCCAAGCTATGGCCAAACTAGCTATTGTTGAAAATGCACGAGCCCGAAAAACTTGGGGGAACTTGAACGCATATAGTGCAGAGAAAAATCAAAAAAACGCATTCAAAGGAGGTAGGCCAAAGACTGATAAGTCACTAAGACTTCTTAACACCACCGCCCGTATGGTTAATAAGATGCTGCAAAATGGTTTGAATTGTGTTGAGATTGCAGATGTTTTAGACAAAAACCCAGACACTGTGCGCTATATTAAAACGCGATATGAACTACCACGGGAAGAAAAACAATGACTCAGTATTCGAAACCGCGGGATTGGCATTACGAATGCTCCTGTGGATATTCGTGGACAACTTCTTGGAATAGGTACTCACAGGATATGTGTGTTGAGTGTGATCTTTTTAGTTATCCAACAGGAAATAAAAAAATGAAACGTGACGAAATCCTTCAGACCGCGCAAACCCTTATAAACGGGGAACGTGCCTCCGAATACGGTGATGCAAAAGAGAATTTCCAAGATATCGCGGACCTCTGGTCAGTCTTTCTGGGTCGCCAGATAACGCGCCAAGAGGTTGCGGTCTGCATGATTTTAGTTAAATCCGCACGGCTGATGAAATCCAGCAAAGAGGATTCATGGGTGGACATCTGTGGGTATGCAGCATTAGGAGGAGAACAATGAGCCTACAGATGGCAATGTTCACACCGGAGAATGAATGGGTTCCGCCCAGTGAACTCCCTGATCTTACTGGTGCCAAGCGCATTGCCATAGATTTGGAAACCAAAGATCCCAATCTAAAAACCGCGGGCCCCGGATGGGCCACCGGAGACGGTGAAGTCGTAGGTTATGCTGTTGCCACAGAAAGCTGGAGCGGCTACATTCCTATTAGACATTTCGGCGGCGGGAACATATGCGAAAAACAAGCCAATCGGTGGTTAAAAAAAGTTTTCGAAAGTCCCGCAGAAAAAATCATGCACAATGCTCAATACGATGTTGGGTGGGCAAGGCGCATGGGTTTTACCGTAAATGGCAAAATAATCGACACTATGGTCATAGCATCCCTGCTAGACGAAAACAGGTTTAGCTATACACTTAACTCCCTGTCTTTTGACCATTTGGGCAAAGTTAAGTCTGAAAAGCAGCTGATCGAAGCCGCAAAAGCGTTTGGCGTGGACCCCAAAGCAGAAATGTGGAAGCTGCCCGCCATGTTTGTCGGTCCCTATGCCGAAGCTGACGCGCAACTCGCTCTCGAACTCTACAACTATTTCGCCGTAGAGGTTTCCAAAGACGGCCTGTCCAACATCGTGGACGTCGAAACACGGCTCTTGCCCTGCTTGGTGGACATGACTTGGCGCGGCGTCAGGGTAGATACAGACAAAGCAGAGCGCACACGCAACGCATTGCTCAAGCGTGAAAAAGAAATTTTAAAAAAGATTAAGTCTACCGTCGGCTTTGACGTCGAGATATGGGCCGCGCAATCAATTGCCAAAGCATTCGACGAAGCATCTCTCCCCTACGAGCGTACCGAAAAAGGTCAGCCATCCTTCACTAAAGGGTTTCTCTCTGACCACCCGTCAGAACTGGCGCAACTTATCGTGCAAGCCCGTAACCTCAACAAAACCTCTGGCACATTTATCAACACTATTCTCAAGCATTGCCGCTCAGATGGTCGTATCCACGCTCACATAAACCAAATCCGCTCCGACGATGGCGGCACGGTCAGTGGGCGCATCTCCATGAACCATCCCAACCTCCAGCAAATCCCCGCACGGGATCCAGAGTTGGGCCCTATGATCCGCAGCCTGTTCCTACCAGAAGAAGGCGAGCAATGGGCGGCAATTGACTTCTCGCAACAAGAACCGCGGATCTTGGTTCACTACGCGCACCTGTTTGGTGAACAAAGAGGTCGTCCGCTCAAGGGCGCAAAAGAATTTGTAGACAGCTACAACCAAGATAGCAGCACGGACTTCCACACGATGGTCGCAGAGATGGCACAAATCCCACGCAAACAGGCCAAGACAATTAACCTTGGCATGATGTACGGCATGGGCGTGGCAAAGCTCGCGGACCAATTAGATATTCCTGTGGAAGAAGCCAAAGGTCTGGTTTCCCAGTACCATGACCGTGTGCCCTTTGTTAAAGGACTGATGCATGGGGTGATGAACAGGCTTAACGAGAAGGACAGTCGTGGGGCGCTGCGCTCGCTTCTGGGCAGAAAACTACGCTTTCCGTTATGGGAGCCCGACACGTTTGCCATGAACAAGGCACTGCCATACGAGGAAGCCGTGAAAACATATGGCGACACAACACGCTTAAAACGCGCTTACACATACAAAGCGTTGAACCGTTTAATTCAAGCGTCCGCCGCGGACATGACCAAGCAGTCTATGGTCAATATATACGAAAGCGGACGTATACCTTTGATACAAATCCACGATGAAATCGCCATTTCAGTAATTGACAGAAATGATGCAAAAAAGGTTGCAGAGATGATGCAAAATGCAGTACCATTAAGTGTCCCTAGCCTGTGTGACGTTGAAGTCGGATCATCGTGGGGCACTGCTCGGTAGGGTTTTCCTCCCTGACTCCCGTCCATCAGGTTTCGCACTGTTGGGCGGGTTTTTTCCTTGCTCTCCCCCATAACATCCTATATTGTTAGTTAAAACTAGAGAGGTTCACATATGGATACCGATAAATGGAAAAGCGTTCTTGTCCCAATTGAGGTGTACAAGGAAATCAAAGCGCTCTCACAGACAGAAGGTCGTACAATTAGCGGTCAATTGAGAATTATCTTCGAAGCATACAAGCGCGAACAAGAAAACGCTTGACTTATCCCATACACTTCTATATTCAGGGCATACCTCATAAAAGATTAGATTGCGCCCTGAAGTTTACTTTGGGGCGTTTTCATGTCTAGCCAAGACGATTATCTTATTGCGTTAAAAGAAACTAATAAATTTATTGACGACATGATGGACAAGGACCTCGACGCAGGAGCCGCTTACACAGGCATGATTACCGCTGTAGTCTTTCGCCTACTTAAAGGTTGTACCGATAAACAAGACGCAACAGGCATTATCGGTGCCGCAATGGCATCCGCCAGCGCACATGTAGAGATGGAGGAAGGGATTTTATCAGATATTCACTAAGAGTGTTGACATTATCCTATAGCTTCGCATATACTCCTTTACGTTAACAACGCTAACCAAAGGAAAAAAGATATGCGGAATGTTAGAGTACACTTTGAAGGCATCGCCCCTTACAGCCAATCTAAAATGCATGAGGAGCCTAAGCTCCCTAAAGAAACTGCGGACGCCTACGAAACAAGAACGTGGCGTTCTAAATGCACCGTCGATAAAGACGGCAACATCATCATCCCTGCTATGGCTATTAAGTTCAGCCTGTCCGCCGCCGCCAAAAAACTAGGAACACAGATTCCGGGCCGCGGTAAATCAACCTATACAAAATACTTTGAAGCGGACGTCGTACCGCTCAACGATCCCAAGCTTGATACCAAGCAAGCCGACGTCAGAGGTGAACGCCTCAACGTTAATTCTGATGGCGTCAGAGGATCAGGGAAGCGCGTCTGGCGTACCTTCCCTGTCGTAGACACCGGATATAAGTCCTATATTGATTTTATGATCATGGATGACACCATCACCAAAGAGGTGTTTGAAGATGTCTTCTACGCCGCAGGGTCCGGTATCGGCATTGGTCGCTTCCGCCCAGAAAAAGGTGGAACCAATGGTCGCTTCCGCGCCGTAAAGTTTGAATGGGAATAAGTTTATCATCGCGTCGCGCCGTACTACGGCGCTTCGCTGCGCTCCGCGTCTCTTCCCCACGCGTAGCTCCGCCCCGCTTTGCAACTCAAGGATTTGTTATGTACAACTCAACGAACGCCGCGACTTGGCTCCGCTCGCCTCCGCGCATCACGCGTCGCCGCAATTCAACGCAAGGATTTGTTTGTTTTTTTTCGCGCCTCAACTCGCAGCCACTTGGCTCACCGCGTCGCGGCACTCCGCATCGCACCTCAACTCAACGATTTGTTTGTTACTTCGCGACTTCACGCTACTTCTCTCAACCCAACGCCGCGTGGCGCTTTTCAACGCAAAGATTGGTTTGTCAATTTATCATAGCATCTCGACGACGCGCCGCGCATTGCAACGAATTGCGACTTGGCTCCTCTCATTTCAACTCAACTCAACGATTTGTTTGTCAATTTATCGCCGCTCCGCCCCGCGTATCGGCTCACCGAAGCACTTCTCAGCGCGACTCCCCGCAACGACTCACACTGCTCCACCACGTGGCTCTTGGCAACGCAACGAACTGAAACTTAACTAGGAAAAACAAATGTTCAAACGTTCAAAAATAACTTTGGATATGTGCGACTTGTTCCGTAATGCAAACGGACACCTAAGCTACGACACAATCCAATCTCACTTTGGCAAAACAATAAATGAACTGCGCCCAACAATCCTCGCAGCCAGAAAATATCTCGAAAGAGACGAAAGCGTCGTCTTCGAAAACGTCAGAGGCGAAGGTTATAAACGCCTCGACGATAGCGAAAAAGTGGACAGCCTCAAAACGTTCACAAGACGCATCCGACGGACCGCCAATAACGGCCAATTACGCGCCCATACCGTCGAAAAACGTGAGGAACTGTCCAACGACGACAGACTACGCCTCACGATCCGCGAAACGGCACTCTATGCCATCCAAACGCAACTCCAAGAAATTAATGATAAGGAAAGGTGATGAAATATAAAATTTGCGCCTTCTATGTTATTAAACAACTAGAAGATATTCAAAAATCCAGCAATCCCGACAAATTATTGCGGGACTTTCTCCACCAATGCATCTACAATGTAGGCATCGATAGCATCGCAACGTGGAACGAGGAAAAACCACCAGAACCAAATCTGGTCGTCAAAAGAAAGAGAGGAAGGCCCAAAAAAGATGGGTGATGAAAATCTTTCAATATTTCAGTCAGCGCACCTGCGCTGGCTAAAACGTCAAGTAGATAACCTGCAAGACCTGCGGTACACGCGACACGCACCAAAAGATTTAGATAGACAATTGTTCTGCGCTCGCGAAGAACTAGACAACTTCGTTAAAGAACTCAGGCAAACTAATGTTCAAATCTAAACCAAAACCAGACGATATCGACTGGATCACCGCAGCCGACGATCCGCGGCTCGCGGACCTCGCTAAGAAAGTAATCCTATACTCAAGTATAGGACTTGGCGCATAAGTATAGGAGTGACGTAACGTCATTATCCGTCTGGATATATGGGATTTCACCCATAATTATGTTACTATAGTGTATGGGCAAAGTGCGCCCGACGCTATTTGACAATTGAATACCTCAACCCGACTAGGGCCAAAACCCGATCATGTCAGACACAATCTTTTGATGAGGTAAATCAAAATGAAAATCAAACCTGTTACTCATATCAGTACAGATCGAAATCGCTATTGCGGCCCCGCCGTCATCAGCGCAGTCACGGGCATGAACAGCGGAGAAGCCGCACGGCTCATCCGTTCAGTCAGCGGACAACGAGCCGTAAGAGGAGCCCATACCACCCACGTCCGACGGGCCCTCACACTCTGCGGGATTTCAAGCTACATCGTTTACACACCCCTTGAACGAAAACCAACATTGGCCCAATGGTTGAAAAATTCCAAAGAACGGCGGACCACGGGCCGCGTATATCTCGTAATCGCAGGAAATCACTTTCAGTTGATCGAAGGTAGACGATATGTCTGCGGACGCACACGAGACATCGTGAGCATCAAAGACAAACAGGTCAAACGCAGGGCACGTGTCGAAGAGGTCTACGAACTGAGGGCCGACGGTAAGATCACAATACCCGATCAAGCCCGCAAACCAAAACAACCTGCAAACCAACACCGAAGCTACATCGACAAGATGAAGCGGAAGTATGACTTCGACGTCGAGTACGAGCGGTGGAGCCAAACATACTGGGTTTACATGCCACAACACGCCGAAGACCTAGCGTGGGACACGGGCCACCATCTCAGAGATGAGCATGGTTGCTACAGTCTTAGCGAAGTGGCGGACCGCTTCGAAGTAATGGCAGAGTTCATGGAAGAATACTGTATGGAGAACGCGTAACAATCAAAGCCCGCTAATCGCGGGCTTTTTTATTGTCTTGACTGTACTCCCATAATATCCCATACTAACGTAACCAAGGAAGGAAAGAGAGGACACAATGTATTATGTGGAAACCAAAATAAAATTAAGAATTGACAACGAAGAAAATGCAAAAGACCTGTATTGGTTGCGAGAAGCAATAGATCAATATCTGGAGGGACCAGAAGAGGTTGTCTATATTGAGAGGCCAAAAGTTATTAATGAAGGATGAACAAATGAAACTCGAACTGACAAAAAAAGAAATCTCCCTCATACAAGAAATGATAGATGACGCAAAAGATAGAACACGAGATTGTCTTTACGAATGCTACGACGACGATGACTTCGCAACCTATTGCCAATATTTTGCCGACGCACACGACTTCGAAGCAAAAATAGCAAAGTTAGTTCATGATGATCAAAAAACATGAGGACAAAATTATCTGTGCGCTGATCACGGCTCTCGTGATTGGGTGGATGACAGGAGTAAGCTTTAATGTTTGGTAACTCTTTTTATATATATAGCCAGAAAAATAAAAAAAATAAATTTTGCGTTTAAGGGTGTTACCCGTGTTACGGTGTTACCTTTGTATCTATGTATATAATAAGAAAGGGTTTTTCGGTAACTTTTTTGGGTAACACCTTTGTTTTGAAGGTGTTACCTTATATACCTTCTTAGAATGTCTTATAAACTCTTACGCTAGATTTAGTGGTTCGTCCTTGTTATGACACAATTATAGCAAAATAAACGAGGCTAAAAATGGCAAAAACACCCCCAATTCCGAAGGGTTTGGTGTTACGGGCGAAGAAAAAACCCACCGGAAAGCGTTGGACCAAACAAAATCCGGATGAATTGAGAGGCCGCAAGAGATTGCATGAACAATCGCCTCTTACCCGTATGCAAGAGAAATTTGTAAAAGAATTGGTTTCGAACGATGGAACCATCACAATGTCAGAAGCTGCGGAACGCGCGGGCTATACAAAAAAGTCCGCCCCTGTTCGTGCGTCTCAAATGACAAACCCCCATATCAGCCCACATGTTTGCGCAGCGATAAAAAGATATCGCGATGAGTTAGATGAAAAGTTTGGCATCACATATCAAAGACACGTGCGAGACTTACAGCGCATTCGTGATCTAGCCCTTCAAAACGGCGCGTACAGTGCCGCTGTTCAAGCGGAGTATAGGAGAGGTCAGGCGCAGGGCGATATCTACGTCAGTAAGTCGGAAATCCGCCACGGCAGCATCGATAGCATGAGCCGTGAAGACGTTCAAAAAGCTTTGGATGAATTGAAGCAAACATATGGCGCAATTGACATTACCCCAGACGAAGATGGAAGCGGGGCTGTATCAGCAATTGAAGGCAGCTACGAAGAGATCGAAGCGGACACTGATTCTTACGCGGATTGAAAATTGGGCAAGCCAAGGCATTCCTGACCTGCTTATTTGTGATGAGCTAGGAAAGTTTCACTTTGTGGAATTAAAGTTTTGTAAGGCTAACGCTGTTAATCTTAGCCCGCATCAAGTTGCATGGCATATCCGTCATAAGCATTCATCATGTTGGACCCTGATCAAAAAACAGAACAAGCCAGACCGTGCCCCATTTCTTTTTTTGTACCATGCGGATCAAGCTATTGATTTGAAGGCGGACGGTTTAAAAACTGAGCCGCGATTAATGCACGAAAAGAAATTTCTATGGGACGAAGTTTTCGACTTGATATGTCCTATCTAATCGCATATTATCTTATCACCAGAAAGTGAGGTAATATGGATTATAAAGACATAAACAGATACATGTTCGAAGACATACAAATTTGTATGGATAAGATTGATGCTTTTGATAGGATCATCTCAAGCCCTGACTTAGATAATTTTTGGAAGAACGTTCCGAAGGATCAACCCGTAGGTCACAAAAAAATCATTTCTGACGCATTGGTTGAATCGTTACATTCGTTAAACCGCGTTTATTTAAATTGGCTAGCCGCTTCTAAATTTAACAATGCCGCGGTTGAACCGTTGCCTAAACGGGAGACTGTTTGAATGTTTCTTCTTAATTGGATAGGCCGCTTGCTATATGGTCCGGATTTTGATGAATTAAGCCGCCGCGCAAACAAAAGGAGGCGTCGGAAATGAAAATAAATTGTGATCGTAAATTAGGGGATGAAGAGCGCTTACACTTAGAATATCATGCCCGATTAATGCTTAGATTGGGTTTGAGTAAAGATTGGGTTGGCGACGGGGTTTTGTATCAACACGCGGGCATCAATAACTCTTTTCAATTTGTAGATCAAAAATATCAATAAAGTTTAACCCGCTTGCATCGCGGGTTTTCTTTTGTTATAGATATGGGATAAATCTTATATGAGGTAAGAATATGCTTAGAACAGTTGAAACATCACGCGCAAAAAAAACAAAAGGAATAGCCGTTACATATAGAGCGGGCAACGGGGAAAAGTTTGGAACATGCCCGCCGTCATGTTCTTTAAACGATAGCGGCAAGGGCGCAAAAGAAATTGATTGGCAATATTTTTATGCATTACTTGACGCTGTACCGCGCAAGGGGGTTTCCTTTACTTATTCGCATTTTCCTTGGATTGATTGGTTTCGCAAATTAAAACGCGATAAGACTGTCATCAATTATTCCGCGGACAATTTACAAGACGCGGCAATTGCGGCGGGCGCGGTTCCTACGGTAACCATTGTTAATGAGGCGCAATGGCAAGGGAAAAAGCGGTTCTCTGTTGAATTAGAAATTGAATATGCGCGGGATGATGTCCCAAACGAAAAACACACCGTTGTGAGATGCCCCGCAGAATATCGCGACATATCTTGCGCCCAATGCGGAGACGGCGAGCCGTTTTGCGCCCGTTTAAATCGCAAGTTTATTATTGGTTTTACGGCGCATGGTCCGAATAAACGCAAGGCGGCGGATGAAACAACGCAAGGCGGTTGTTATGCCGCGCAAGGTAACTGTCGCATATGGTGGCAGGATACCGCAGAAAGTGAACAGTCAGAAACCGACGGCGAAAAGTTAAAGCGCTTTGTTTCTGGTTTGCCGCCGCGTTCAATCATTCGGCACCATGTTGCGGGGGATATTGGCAAATAAACTTTTTAAAAGTTTCCCCTTGCACAATATGGGAAAATATAAGACAATCAACGGGCGGGCTATTCCTGTCCGTTTTTTTTATGGGGAAATACAAAATGCAAATTGAAAATCAAAAAGGTGATCTTTACGCTTTAATGGCAAAGGTCAAAGAACAGCACGAAAAGCAAGGCGACTTCGTGACCAGCACGGCGCAATTGCAAAAAGCAACCGACGCGGACGGTAACCCGCAAATCATTATCGAACAAAACGGCGGAGAACCGACGCGGATTTTAGACGTTAATGACCATGCACACGGCCAAATAGCGGCGGCGGCTGAAATTGACACCAGAACGGCCAGAAGACTGCAGGCTAGTTATCCGCAGGAATACGACGCTTTGATAAATGCGCGGTGGCAAAAGGAACCAGTCAACCGCATGATCCGGACTTATTTGGAAATAGAAGAAACACGCGGGCAGGCTCGCGCCTTTGTTTCTGATAAGTTTAAAACTTTTGACAATTTAAATTTGTTGGAAGCAAGCTTGCCGCAACTGATGGAAAGTGAAGCGCAATGGCAAGTTGTAAACGCTAACGTTACTGACAAGCGCTTAAACTTGCGTTTAAAAAGTTTAGTCCAGCAAGGCCTTGCCGCCGTTGGGGATAAAATGGCCAATGGCATTGGCCTGTCAAATAGCGAAGTTGGCGCGGGCGCAGTTACCGTTTATCAAACTATTTGGACGCTTGCTTGTCTTAACGGTATGCAGACAGAAAATCGCAACCGTTCAAGCCATATCACAAGCGCTCGTGATAGTGACGATTATGGCTTGCTTTCCAATGAGGCAAAGAACGCGGACAATTTAGCGCTTGAGCTAAAACTGCGCGATTTAACGGGCGCATATGCGAGCCGCGACACGTTCGACAAAGTGTTGGATCAAATGAACGCCGCGCACGGTGATATCATTGAAGGCGAGTTTTCTGAGATTCCGGAACGTGTCGGAACGGTTTTAAAATTGACCAAAAAAGAAAACACCGACGTGTTAAACGGTTTAATGGCAACCATTGGCCAAAGCGGTTATGAGCATGGAAAGCCACTAACCCGCGCAACGCTGGTCAATGCTGTAACGGCGGTTGCTAATAAATGTGATCCAGACGATGTTGACATGTGGCAACAACGCGGCGGCAAACTTTTAAACCTATCAACCCGCGACTGGCAACGCGTCGCCGCATAAACTTTTTAATTTACATACGCGCATATATGCGTTTATATCGGGGCAGGGCTATCCTGCCCCTTTTTTTATGAGGTACACAATGAATAGAGAAAACACCGAACGTTACAGCGCTATGATGGACGCACCAGAAAAAACAGTGGCGCAGCTGAAGGAAGACAACGAGCGTTTGACCCAAGCGCTTTACAATTTGCAAAAGGAACGGGAACAGCTGCGCGGCGGTCTGTTTACCTTGCTTGAACCATCATTGGATCAATGGCTTAAAAATGGCGCTAATGATTTCTTTGAAACGCATTTTGATATCGCCGACTATACAGACGATATAGCGGACGCATTGCCAGCCCCTGAAATAAGTATGGATGACTATGACGACGAAATAAGAGACGTCGTACGGGATATCTTGAAACAAGTTACAATTAACATTTCGGTTTAAATTATGACTGAACAGCAACGCGACGCGATAAAGCGCATTCATTCAATTTACGATATCAAAATGCCGCTGCATTTATATCTAGAAACGGCGCAACCTGAAATTGGCTGGCCAGACAGTCTAATGATCAAGGCCAATGATATGTGGATAGGGATAGAACCGGACGGCTACTCGCACACGTAAAACTGCTCTATGTTTGCGCTTATTGGCCCGCTGGTTCATTCCAGTGGGCCTTTTTTATTTGTTTATAAAACTTGCGCCCGCCGCCCGCCCTCTTTCGTTCTTAAACGTATGGCCGTGGCGCGTGGCGCATGGACGGCGGCACCGGATCCGCCAATTGGTGGCGCAGCTGCGCGGTCCGCGGACCGTTTTTTCGCGGCAGG